>Ga0114966_10000194_pt1 | contig 57750 bp, 47 predicted proteins | sample M_130207_XF_Meta_FD_87029 | JGI IMG/M metagenome (GOLD analysis project Ga0114966, IMG submission 87029) | Freshwater microbial communities from Lake Montjoie, Canada to study carbon cycling - M_130207_XF_MetaG | ecosystem: Environmental > Aquatic > Freshwater > Lake | place: Lake Montjoie... | reverse complement strand
GCGCCGTACTCCGCCGCCACCTCTTCGAGCTTCTCCCGGACCAGCCGCGGATTGCCGACGATCGCACGCCGTCGCTGGATGATCGTCTCCAGCAGATGGGCGTTCGCCTGCAGGAATATGAGCGACTCCTCCACCGGCGGCACCTGAATCGGATTGCCGTTCAGAAAGTGCGCGAACGCCATCCGTGAACTCGACGCCAGGTGCACGGCCTCCTCATCGGTCTCGGCACACAACGCCCACACGGCGACCACCACCTTCGGTTGCGCCAGATTGCTCGAGGGGACGAAGCGCTCGACATAGCGGTGGGCGATGGGCGCACCGCCTGGCGCGATGAAGTCGGCGAACGCGTACGGCAGGCCGAGTTCCGCGGCCCAGACGCCGCTCTGGGGAGACGAGCCAAGCAGCCACGGCACCGGACGCTCGGATGGCGCCGGCAGCGCTGCGACCTTCGCGAGGCGATGCGTGGGTGGCAGGCCGTCGCGGACGTAGGCGAGCAGTTCGGCGAGTTGTTCCGGGAAGTCGTCCTGGCCGGCCTGACGCTTGTCGCGCTGCAGCGCCCACGCCGTCAGCGGGTCGCTGCCTGGCGCTCGCCCCAGTCCGAGGTCGATCCGGTCCGGGCACAGCGCGGCCAGCATTCGAAAGGTCTCGGCGACTTTCAGGGGACTGTAGTGCGGCAGCATCACACCGCCGCTGCCGACGCGAATGCGCGAGGTGGCGAGGCCGATCGGTCCGATGAGCGCCTCTGGACTCATGCAGGCCAGCATGCGGGTGCCGTGGTGTTCGGCAACCCAGTAGCGCGTGTAGCCGAGGTTGTCCGCGGCGCGGGCGAGGTCGATGGAATTGCGCAGCGCCTGCCCGGCCGTCATCCCGTCGGAGACGGGTGACTGGTCGAGCACGCTGAGGGCGAGGCGACTGGGGCCGGTTGGGGGCATGTGATAGGTGTAGCTGCCGACCTGCAGATCGGCTCGGTGTGGCGAACCTGCGGGTTCGCGGATACGCCACACCGAAACGACAAAGCGCTAGCGGCTGCTGCGGCCGCGACTGCGCAGCGGCGACTGCTTGCTGCCGTGCACGTGGCCGCCGCCTGCGGCACGTGGACGGGCGGCAGGCCGCCCCTGTCCCGGCCGGCCCTGTCCAGGACGTTGCTGTCCTGGACGACCCTGTCCGGGGGCCCGCTCGGGACGCGCGCCTGGTGATGGCGCTTCCTTCACGGCGTCGTAGTTGAAGCCGGGCAGCGTCACGCGCGGCAACCGCTTCTGGATGGCGCGTTCGATGGCGGCCAGGTCGGTCTGCTCTTCCTGCGCGACCATCGTGAAGGCCGAGCCCACCGCGTCAGCGCGTGCCGTGCGGCCGACACGGTGGATGTAGTCCTCGGGCACCGCCGGCACGTCGAAGTTGATGACGTGCCCGAGCGCCGTGACGTCGATACCGCGCGCCGCGATGTCCGTGGCGACCAGCACCCGGTACTTGCCGCTCTTGAAGCCCGCGAGCGCCTCGGTGCGCTGGTTCTGCGAGCGGTTGCCGTGGATGCGTTCGACCTTGATGCCCTTCTCGGCGAGGAAGCGCATCAGCTTGTCGGCGCGGTGCTTCGTCCTGGTGAAGACCAGCGCGTCGTTGATCTCGCCGCTGCTGAGCAGTTCGAGCAACAGCCTCGACTTCAGGTGCTGCGGCACCGGGTAGATGGCCTGGGTGATGCCGATGGCCGGCGCAGCCTTGCGCTCGAGGTTGATCGTCGCCGGGTCCTTCAGCATCTGGTTGGCCAACTCCGCAATCGCGGGCGGCATGGTCGCGCTGAAGAACAGCGTCTGGCGACGCGGCGGGAGGTGCCGGAGGATGCGGCGGATGTCCGGCAGGAACCCCATGTCGAGCATGCGGTCCGCTTCGTCGAGGACGAGATACTTCAACCCCTGCAGCTTGCCGTAGGGCGCCTTGAAATGGTCGAGCAGGCGGCCCGGCGTGGCGACGATGACGTCGACGCCCGCGCGGAAGGCGTGCTCCTGCGGCCCCATGCCGACGCCGCCGAAGATGGCGGCCGCCGTCAGCGGCGTGTGCACCGCGAGGTCGTTGAGGTCGGCGACGATCTGCGCCGCGAGTTCACGCGTCGGCGTCAGCACGAGTGCGCGCGTCGTGCCGCGCTTCTCGGCCATCAGCTTGTGCAGCAACGGCAGCAGGAAGGCCGCGGTCTTGCCGCTGCCGGTCGATGCGCAGGCGAGGAGATCACGGCCCGCAAGCGCGGGCGGGATCGCATCGGTCTGAATCGGAGTGGGACGGGTGAATCCGAGGTCCTTGACCCCGGCGAGTAGGTTCGGATGAAGCTGGAGTGACGTAAACGGCAATACTAGGCGACCTGCCTTGCGTTTCGAGTGATTTGGGGCATCTGAAGTTCGGGCATCGGCTTGGCGACGAAGACGCGCCGGATGGCCGTGGCGATGATGCGGGCGTACTGGGCGGACCGCTGCACTCGCGCGCTATCGGTGGCTATGCCCGTGTTCGCGTACATCTGCCGGTACAGCTTCGAGATCAGCATGAAGGCGATGCGTGACTTCATGCTCTTGACCACGTTGGAACGTTTCCAGACGTTGCCCCAGCTGTAGAACTGATCCCATGCCTGCTGCGTCCGCACGCGAATCTCTTCGATTTCCATCGTCGGATGCGGGGTGAAGAGCTTCGGGCGCTTCTCCTGCGGGATGAGCCAGTGTTTCGTGACGGAGACGCCGTCGACCGTCGTCTCCTGGTTGACCGGGTCGGACGCCCACTTCTCGAAGTCGATGGTGCCCGGGAACGGCGTGAGCAGCACGAACTGCGCGAAGGTGATGTCGGCCTCGGCAGCCAGTGCCGCGGTTGCCGCGAAGGTATGTTCGCGATCGCTCGGGAGCCCGAAGATGAACGACCCGAGCACGTGCACTCCGTGACGGCGGAAGGTGCGCAGGCGCTCGACGAGCTCGGGGCCCGCCAGATTGAATCCCTTGTAGACGTCCTTCAGCCCTTCCGGCGTGACCGCTTCCACACCAACCAGGGCGCCGCGGATGCGGGCCTTCTTCATGGCGTCGAGGAACGCGGTGTCCTCCGCGGCCTCCATGGTGATCTGCGTAAAGAACACCATGGAGGCCGGTAGTTCAGCCAGCGCCTCCATCAGTTCGAACCGCTCCTGCCGGAGTGCCTGAAGTTCATGCAGGTGGGTCTTGTCATGCCGGCGATCGGCCATCCGCAGGTCTTCCATCGCCACCGGGTAGAAATTGTCGTCGGCCAGGGCGATGAAGCGGAAGCCCTGACGGCGCAATTCGACGATTTCACCAACCACCTTGTCGACGGCGCGCTGCCGCGGTTCCTGACCGTCCGTGCGCCAGACCGAACAGAACGAGCAGTGCTTCGGGCAGCCGCGCACGGTCTGGACCGAGGCCCACATGTAGCTCGCCTTGGGCAGCAGGTCCCAGCGGGCGGGGATGAAGTCTTCGCCGTTGACACGGCCACCGTCGTAGACCGGGAGCGGTGTGCCGGCGAAGCAGTCGCGAACGACCGTCCGCCAGATGAGGTCGCCGTCGCCCTTGACGACCGCATGGGCCGCGCCGTGCTCGAGGATCTCCTCGGGAAACAAGGTAGCGTGAATGCCGCCGTAGACCACCCAGGCGCCGCCTTCGCGGGCGGCCCTGCCAATCTCGTAGCCACGCCGAGCATTCCCGGTGTGAATACCGATGCCGACGACATCCCCCGTGCGGATGGTGTCCAGATTCATCAACTCGAGCGTTTCATCGACGATGACCGGATCGCCCCACTCGGTGCCCGTCGCGGCGGCGAGGACGAACAGCCATCGCGGCGTAATGACCGCCACACCAAACGCGACGTGGCTCGGGTTGATGAGATGGACGCGATTCAAGGTCACCGCCCTTTTGGGGCCGCCGGCCTGGCCGCGGCCTTCTTTGCGGCCGGTTTGGCCGCCGTGGTCTTCGACGCCTTTGGCGCGGGCTTCACTGCGCGCGGGGCGGGCTTCGGAGCGACGCGAACGTTCTGGGCGCGCTTGCCGCTGATGGTGTCGTTCAGCAGTTCGAAGACGACTTTGTCGCCGACTTGCAGGTCGAAGAACTCGCCCCGGAAGTCGGCCTTATGGAAGAAGACATCGCTATCGAGAGCACTGATCATGCCGCAAGCCTGACCACGGGTCAGGCTCTTCACCCTGCCGGTTGTTTCCTTACCGGCGTAGACGGGCCGCGAAGGCACTCCGCGCGACGTGGAGGGAGACCGCATCGAACGCCCTTTCCGTGAGGTATAGGACTTCCCATTGGGGCCGGGCTGGCTCGACAGACGACCGCCCCCCCCGTAAAGACTGCCGGGGATTGTAGCACGTGGATTTTATGTTCCGCTGTGTTAGACTCGTCCTTTCGTTGGAAGCTTCAGCCCTCCGCTTACCTGCACCCAGACAGAGCCTATCCGCTCCTTCCCTGTGTGTCCGTCAAGTTAGAGCGACCCTTCGCTCAGGACTGGTTTCCGCACAGAGCCCCAAGGGGGCAGCATTCCCATGGATGGAATGCGGGAGTTAGATAGACATGAGTCGCAAACTGTACGTCGGCAACCTTTCCTACAACACCACCGAAGGCGAACTCGAAACGCTCTTCGCGCAGTCCGGCACGGTTGAATCCGTGCGTGTGATGCGCGACATGGCCACCGGTCGCGCACGCGGCTTTGGCTTTGTCGAGATGGCGTCTGAGGAAGAAGCGCAGGCGGCCGTTAACGCGTGCCACGGCCAGGAATTCGGTGGCCGTCAGTTGACGGTGAACGAAGCCCGTCCGCAGGAAGCCCGCTCGGGCGGCTTCGGCGGCGGCGGCGCTGGTGGTGGTCGCGGTGGTAGCGGCGGTGGTTTCGGTGGTGGCCGCGGTGGCCGTCGCCAGGAACCGCGCTGGTAGCACCCGCGCCGAAGTAAGCAGTCAGCATTTCTGACGCTCGAAGCCCGCCGCGCTCCCGGAGAGTGCGGCGGGTTTTTTTGTTATCGCACCACCGCGCCCGTCAACTCCCCACCGCTCCAGGTGTCGGCTGCGCCGCGTTCAGCCCCAGACGGAAATCCTTGTCCGAATAGGTCGTGAAGACATCCGTCGGCTGGTGCCACTGCGGATCCCATCCGCTGCCGACGTGGACGCCGCGCTCGTTCTCGCGCACGCTGATGGCCGTGGTCGAAGCGCATCATGTCGTGCTGGATCATGCCGAGCCAGCGCGGCTCCGGGTAGCGACCCGATCCCGCCGGGTTCTCCTGCCCCTGCAGCCCCTGCCGTTGCTCCACATAGGCGCCGGCACCGTTGGTCCCCGTCTCCTCGTTGTTCCAGCGGGCGAAGCGGATCGTCCTCTCGGTCTGCACGTCGGGCATGCTGAAGATCCGCGCCAGTTGCATCACGAGCGCCGTGCCGGAACCGTCGTCATGGGCCGCCTCGCCCCAGCCGTGCCCGTCCATGTGCGCCGCGACGATGTACATCTCGTCCGGATGGGTGGTGCCGACCTTGGTGCAGTAGACCTCCTCGCGTGGTCCGTTGACCGTCGGCTCGCGGTTGACAGCACGCCGCGGGGACGGCCGCCACCCACTGCACGAGGGGGCGCTGGTTCGGCGGGACGCGCAACTGCGCGCTGGCCGGGCCGCGGCGGCGGGACGTGCATGCAGCGGATGCGCTCCGTCGGGCAACCGTCGCTCTTCAACTGCGCTTCGATCCAGTCCACCGCCTTGCGATTGCGGCGTTCCAGAGCATACCCATACCGGCCCCCCGCGGTGTGTTCGCTACCTTCCTTCAGCTCGACGAGATCGTCCGATTCTTCGACGACCGCCAGGCGGACCGGCGCGCCCGCAGTCCGGAGCGCCTGGCCTCCTCGAAGGTGTGCGGCTCTACACGCGGAAGGACGGCGTCATCCTCCACGAGCCCGGGCACGACGACTACTCGTCGCGGCTCATCCAGACCGGCGTCCTGCGCAGCAAACCGAACTTCTAGCGGCCAGGGTCGGCTAGACTAGCCACCCCTGAACATGCACTGCCGTCCCCTTTCGTCTGCCCTGCTGGTGGTGTGCCTGATGGCACTGTCCGGTGCCCTTTACGACCCGCTGCTCGCACAGACCCGTGGGCCTGTCGTGTCGCCGCCATCCGCACCGGCCACCGTGGCCCGCAACGATGCCGGCCAGGCCACGATCCGCGCCGTGCGGCTCGAGCGGCCACTGCAGCTCGACGGCCGGCTCGACGATGAGGTCTACGCGAGTACGCCCCCAATCGACGGCTTCATCCAGCAGGAGCCGAGCGAAGGGGCGCCCGCCTCCGAGAAGACTCTGGTCTGGGTCTTCTACGACGACCGCAATATCTACGTCAGCGCCCGCTGCTACGACAGCCATCCCGAACGCGATGTGGTGACCGAGATGCGGCGTGACCATAACAACGTCACGCAGAACGAGAGCTTCACCGTCGTCTTCGACACGTTTCTCGACCGGCGCAACGGGCTGTTCTTCCAGACCACCCCCCTCGGTACCTATCGCGATCAGGCGATCGTCGACGACGTGCTGAATTCGAACTGGAACACCGTATGGGACGTGCGCACCAGCACGTTCGACGGCGGCTGGACCGCCGAATTCGCCATTCCCTTCAAATCGCTCCGCTATCCGGCGCCTGGGCCACAGGTGTGGGGCGTGAACTTCCGGCGCGTCGTGAAGTGGAAGAACGAGTACTCGTATCTCACCGCGATGCCCGCCTCATACGGCACGGGCGCCGCTATCGGGCGCATGGGACCGGCGGGCACCATGGTGGGGCTCGACACGCCGAGTGTGTCGAAGAACCTCGAGCTGAAACCGTACGCCGTCGCCACGTCGACGACCGATCGCGCCGCCACGGTGCCGTTCTCGAACGACCTGAAAGGCAACGGCGGCTTCGACTTTAAGTACGGCCTCACGCGCAGCCTGATTGCGGACGTCACGGTGCGCACCGACTTCGCGCAGGTCGAGGAGGACCTGCAGCAGGTGAACCTCACCCGCTTCAGCCTCTTCTTTCCGGAGAAGCGCGATTTCTTCCTCGAGGGGCAGGGGATCTTCGCCTTCGGCGGCATCGGCTCTGGCAACGGCGGCTCGCCCGGCGACGTCCCCGTCATGTTCTTCAGCCGGCAGGTCGGCCTGCTGAAGGGGCAGGAGGTGCCTGTGCTCGGCGGCGGCCGCGTCACGGGACGCACGGGACGCTACAGTATCGGCGCGCTGAATATCGAGACCGGCGACAAGGCCAGCATCGGGGCCAGGGCCACCAACTTCAGCACGGTGCGCGTGAAGCGCGATGTGCTGCGCCGCAGCAACATCGGCTTCGTCGGCACACGGCGCTCCGTCGGCATCAACGGCGGCGGCGCGAACACGCTCGTCGGCGTCGACGGCAACTTCTTCCTGCTGACCAACGTCACGGCCAACGCGTTCTATGCGCGCACCGACACGCCCGGACTCGACGGTGGCACCGCGACCTATCGCGGTACCCTCGAATATGCCGGCGACCGCTACGGTGTCCAGGCCGAGCACCTGCTGATCGGCGAGCACTTCGATCCGCAGGTCGGCTATGTCCGGCGCACCGATTTCCGCCGCAGCGCCGCCGAGGCGCGCTTCACGCCGCGTCCGAAGCGGCGCAACCGTGTTCGGAAGTACACGTTCCTCGGCAGCATCGACTACGTGACGGACGCCAGCGCCACCCAGGTCCAGAACAAGGAACTGCGCGGCTACTTCCAGACGGAGTTCCAGAACAGCGATCAGACCACCGCCGAGTACATCCACGGCTACGAGCTGATCCCGAAGGCGTTCGCCATCTCGCCCGGCGTGATCGTCCCGGTTGGCGGCTACGACTCGGACAACGTGCGCGTCACCTATTCGCTCGGCCAGCAGCGTCCGGTCTCCGGCCGGCTGGCGTTCGGCCACGGGGCGCTCTACGGCGGGCACCGGACCGAGACCAGCTACACCGGTCGCGTGGCGCTGCGACCGCAGCTCGCGGTCGAGCCGAGCCTCTCGCTGAACTGGGTCGACCTGCCCTTCGGCACCTTCTCGGCCCAACTGGTGACCACGCGGCTCATTTTCACGCCGTCGCCGCGCATGATTCTCAGCAGCCTCATGCAGTACAACATCAGCGGCCACTCGGTTACCTCGAGCGCCCGCCTGCGCTGGGAATACCGGCCCGGCAGCGAACTCTTCCTCGTCTACAGTGACGGCCGCAACCTGCTCGACACCCAGACCCCGACCGGGCTGCTCAACCGGTCGGTGGCCGTGAAGGTGACTCGCCTGCTGCGCTACTAGCCCCGCCGGCCGGACACACCGTCCGGGCGGCCTGCTCGTGTAAGATCACGCCCATTCGGCCCCCGGCCGAGAAGGAGACTCATGATGTCGAAGACTGTTCAGACCTGGCGCTGTCGCGTCGTCGTTGCCCTCGCCGCCGTGCTCGCGACCGCGGCCCTCTCCACGCCTGCGCGCGCGCAGGACATGACCAAGGAAGACGCCGCGGCCGTGAAGACGGCGTTCCTCGCCGACCTCGAAGGCGTGAAGACGAAGTTCGTGCAACTGGGCGGGGCGTTCCCTGACGACAAGATGACGTGGCGCCCAATGGAAGGCGTGCGTTCGGTGGCGGAAGTGCTGGCGCTCGTGGCGTCGGAGTTCAACGGCTTCGTGCCGGGCGGCTTCGGCGGCAAGCCACTGCTGCCGCGCGAGGAGATGCAGGCGCTCGCGAAGTCCACCAACAAGGCCGAGCTCATCGCGGCCATCAACAAGACGTTCGACCACACGAAGTCGCAGCTCGCCGGCATCGACCCGGCTACGATCACCGGCAAGCGCCCGGTGATGGGCCAGCCGCGCTCGGCGATCGAAGCCTCGCTGATGATCGGCGGCGACCTGCACGAACACCTCGGGCAGTTGATTGCCTACGCGCGCATGAACAAGGTTGTTCCGCCCTGGAGCAAGTAAGCCGCAGCTAGCGTGTCCGCGGCCGCGGGGGGCGAGGCTCAGGCTTTGTGCGCCCGCGGCCCAGACAGTCCGAGCAGTCGCCGCGTGACGCGCTCGTAGACCGCTGACAGCGGGCCGAGGTCCGCCACCGCAATCCGCTCGTCGATCTTGTGGATGGTGTCGTTCATCGGCCCGAACTCCACCACCTGCGCCGCGATGGTCGCCAGGAAGCGACCGTCCGAGGTCCCACCGCTCGTCGACAAGACCGGCACCACACCGACCTCCAGCATCACCGCGTTCCGCACGGCCTCCACCAGTTCACCGTCCGGCGTCATGAACGGCTCGGCGGAGAGCGTCCACACCAGCTCGTACTCGAGCCCGTGGCTGTCGAGCAGCGCCTGCACCCGCTGCTGCAACGACAGCGCGGGCGACTGCGGCGAGAAGCGCAGGTTGAACTGCACGTCCAGTGTGCCTGGGACGACGTTCGGCGCACCGGTGCCGGCGTGGATGTTCGAAATCTGGAAGGTGGTGGGACCGAAGTATTCGTTCCCGGCATCCCACTGCGTGGCCGCGAGCTCCGCCAGGGCCGGCGCGGCGTCGTGGACCGGGTTACGGCCACGTTCCGGGTAGGCGACGTGACACTGGATGCCCTTGACCCGCAGCTTGCCGCTCAGCGAGCCGCGGCGGCCGTTCTTCACCGTGTCGCCGAACTGGCTGGCCGACGTCGGTTCGCCCACCAGACAATAGTCGAGACGCGTGCCGCGGCTGCGCAGCATGTCGACCACCGCGACCGTGCCGTGCAGCGCGTCCCCTTCTTCGTCGGCCGTCAGCAGCAGCGCGATCGAGCCGCCGTGCGCCGGATCGGCGAGCGCAATGCGCTCCGCGGCGGTGACCATGGCGGCCACCGAACTCTTCATGTCGGCGGCGCCCCGGCCGATGAGAAAGCCGTCGCGCTCCACGGCGCCGAACGGCGGCACACTCCACTGCTCCACCGGCCCGGTCGGTACGACGTCGACGTGGCCGGCGAGGCAGACGAGCGGTGCGCTCGTGCCGTGACGCGCCCACAGGTTCGACACGCCGCCACGCTCGATCCATTCGCAGGTGAAGCCGACAGCCGCGAGCCGCGCCGCGACCAGCTCCAGGCTCCCGTCATCGTTGGGCGTGACCGATCGACAGGCGATCAGTTGGCTGGCGAGCGCAAGCGTGCGCGACTGGGTGTCGGTCATCAGGGTCCGCCGGACCTACGCGCGCAGCAGGTCGTTGATGGAGGTCTTGGCGCGGGTCTGCGCGTCGACGCGCTTCACGATCACCGCGCAGTTCAGCGAGTAGGTGCCGTCAGCCGACGGTAGACTGCCCGGCACCACCACCGAACCGGACGGCACGCGCCCGTAGACCACCTCGCCGGTGGCGCGGTCGTAGATCTTCGTGCTCTGGCCGATGAACACGCCCATCGAGATCACCGAGTTCGCCTCGACGATGACCCCTTCGACGATCTCCGAGCGGGCGCCGATGAAGCAGTTGTCTTCGATGATGGTGGGATTGGCCTGCAGCGGTTCCAGCACGCCGCCGATGCCGACGCCGCCAGACAGGTGCACGTGTTTGCCGATCTGCGCGCACGACCCGACCGTGGCCCACGTGTCGACCATCGTGCCCTCGTCCACATAGGCGCCGATGTTCACATACGACGGCATCAGCACGACATTGCGGCCGATGAAACTGCCGGCGCGCGCCACCGCTGGCGGCACCACGCGGAACCCGCCGTCGCGAAACTGGCTGTCGGTGTAGCCGTCGAAGCGGGTGGGCACCTTGTCGAACCAGGTCACGCCGCCGCCGCCGTGCACCACGCGGTTGTCGTGCGTCCGGAAGTACAGCAGCACGGCCTTCTTCACCCACTGGTGCGTGATCCAGGTGCCGTCGATTTTCTCAGCGACGCGCAAGGCGCCGCTGTCGAGTGCGGCAATCACCTGGTCGAGGGCGGCGGCGAGGTCGGCCGGCACGGCGCCCAGCGAAATCTCGCTGCGCTGTTCGAACCAGGTATCGATGACGGGGGCAAGCGACAGTGTGTCCATGGCGTATCAGTCAGCGGCAGAAATCGACGATGCGCGACGCGGCGTCGAGGCAGTCGTCGAGGCTGGGCACGAGCGCCATGCGCACGTAACCACGGCCAGGGTTGGTAGCATGTGCCGTCCGGGCCAGATATTGCCCGGGCAGCACGGTCACATGGGTCGCGGCGAACAGGTCGCGCGCAAAGGCCTCGTCATCGCCCCCTGGCACGCGTGCCCAGAGGTAAAAGCCGGCGTCCGGTTTCGGCGCGTGCAGTACGCCGGACAGCATCGGCACCACGGCGTCGAACTTTGCTCGGTACAGCGACCGGTTCTCGGCCACGTGCCGCTCGTCGCGCCATGCGGCGATGCTCGCGTGCTGCACCGGCAGGCTCATCGCGCTGCCGTGATAGGTGCGATACGACAGGAACGACGCCAGCAGGTTCGCATCGCCAGCCACGGCACCGGAACGCAGCCCGGGCGCGTTCGAGCGCTTCGACAGACTGACGAACACGGCCAGGTTCCGGTAGTCGGCGCGGCCCAGGGCCTGCGCGGCTTCGAGTCCGCCGAGCGGCGGCGCGGCATCGTAGATATCGGAGTAGCACTCGTCCGATGCAATGACGAAGCCGTGCCGGTCGGACAACTCGAACAGCGTGCGCCATTCGTCGAGGGTGAGCACCCGGCCGGTGGGATTGCCTGGAGAGCAGATGTAGACCAGTTGCGTGCGCGCCCACTCGTCGTCGGTGAGCGAGTCGAAGTCGAGCGCGAAGCCGCGGTCTTCGACCTGGTTGAGGAAGGCGGTGCCGGCCCCAGCGAGCAGCGCCGCCCCTTCGTAGATCTGGTAGAACGGGTTCGGGCAGACGACGAGCGGTGACGGGCGCGAACTGTCGATGACCGTCTGGGCGAAGGCGAACAACGCCTCGCGCGTCCCGAGCACCGGCAGTACCTGCGCTGGCGACAGAGCGCTCAGGCGGTAGCGGCGCACGAACCAGCCGGCGATAGCCTCGCGCAGCGCCTCTGCGCCTGCGGTCGTCGGATAGGTCGCCAGCCCGTCGAGGTGGCCCGTAAGCGCGTCGAGGATCAGCGATGGGGTCGGATGCTGCGGCTCACCGATCGACAGGCGAATCGGCGTGCGCGTCGGTGCGGAGACCGCCGCAAAGAGCGCGCGCAGGCGCTCGAACGGATACGGTTGCAATTGGGACAGGCGGGGGTTCACGGGGCTTCAATGGTAACCCGAACGTCCATGTCCACCGCGCCGCTAGGTCTGCGGCTTCGTGGCTGGACCCGGCGCGAGGAGCGCCATCACGAGCAGGCGCGCCGGACTGTTGTTCTCGACGCCGTGCGGAACCCCGTCTGGTGCCACCAGGAGATCGCCCGCCCGCATCGGCAGCGTCGTCCCATCCAGCAGGAACAGCCCCTCGCCCTCGACCACGAGATAGACCTTGTCCATCCCGGCGTGCGCGTGCAGCGCGTGCGACTGCCCTGGTTCGAAGGCGTTCAACCCAACCAGCAGGTGCGACGACTGGTAGAGCGTGCTCTTGCCCATGGTGTCGGCGCGCCACGAGGCATGGTCAGCGGGGCGGATGATGGACGGGGGCGTCATTCGGTAGTCCTGGGTGCGCTGGTCCAGTCGGTGGGCCACGGCTGGTCCAGCACGTCACGCACCTTGCGCAGGAGCAGCTCACCCGTGAACGGCTTGCGCAGGAGCTGACGCTCGGCGCCGAGAGCGTCGTTGTTGTTGAGGATGTCGTCGGTGTAGCCCGACATGTAGAGCACGCGCAGTTCCGGGCGCAGTTGCACCAGGCGGTCCGCCAGTTCGCGTCCGCTCATCTGCGGCATGATGACGTCGGTCAGCACGAGGTGAATGGGCGCGGCGTACTTCTCGCTCACGACCAGCGCCTCGCCGGCATGATGCGCCGTCAGCACCGTGTAGCCGGCGGCCGTGAGCATGCGCTGCGCGAACAGCGCGACCGGTTGCTCGTCGTCGACGACGAGGATGGTCTCGGTGCCGGCCGCGTCGACCAGTGCGCCACCAGTGCCCGTGCCGGCCCCGGCCACCGGTGCGGTGACCGGCAGGTAGACGTCGAAACGTGATCCCTGCTCGATGGTCGTGAACACCTCGATGGTGCCGCCGAGCTGCGACGCGATGCCGTAGACCGTCGACAGGCCGAGGCCGCTCCCCTTGCCGACCCCTTTTGTGGTGAAGAAGGGCTCGAAAATCTCCGAGAGCACCTCGGGGGGGCATGCCGTGCCCGGTGTCAGCGACGGACAGGATCGTGTAGAGACCGGGTGTGATCTTCACGTGACGCGCCGCCGCTTCGGCGTCGAACTGGACGCTCGAGGTGCGGATGGTCAACCGTCCGCCGGTCGGCATCGCGTCGCGCGCGTTGACGACGAGGTTCATCAGTATCTGCTCGATCTGGCCCGGCTCGGCGAGAATCGTGCTCGCATCCTCGTCCTGCGCGCGCAGATCAATCGTCACGTCTTCGCCGACGAGGCGACGGACCATCGCCTCGGCCTCGCGCACCACCTTGCTGAGGACGAACGACTGCGGCTCGAGCGGCTGCTTACGGCTGAAGGCGAGTAACTGGCGCGTGAGTGCGGCGCCGCGGTCGCCCGCAATCGCCACCTGCTCGAGGTCGTGCCATAGCGGGTCCTTGGCGTCGAGCCCGGACATCGCCATCTCGGTGAAGCCGGAGATGACGGTGAGCAGGTTGTTGAAGTCGTGCGCCACGCCGCCGGCCAGCCGGCCCACGGCTTCCATCTTCTGTGCCTGGCGGAACTGCTGCTCGAGCCCGCGCTTCGCGGTGACGTCCTCGCCCACCTTCAGGTAGTGGGTCGTGCGTCCCTGCTCGTCGCGCATCGGACCGATGGTGGCTTCCTCTTCGTAGGTCGTGCCGTCCTTGCGCCGCTGATGGAAGACCCCGTGCCATTCGTGGCCGCTGCGCAGGGTGTCCCAGAGCAGCGTGTACTGCTCGGGTTTCGTGTGGTCGGATTTGAGGATGCGGTGGGTCTGGCCGACAACCTCCGCGAGCGTATAGCCGGTGAGCTCGGTGAACCGCCGGTTGGCGTACTCGATCTTCCCTTCGAGGTTGGTGATGACAACCACCGACGGAATCTGCTCGACGACCAGCGCCATTTTGCGGAGATCGAGCTCGGCGCGCCGATGCGCCCGCCGGGTGTGCGCGTCACGCAGTTCGCGCCTGACAGCTGGAGCGAGTCGGTACAGCCGGTCTTTCGACACGTAGTCGTGCGCCCCGGCCCGCATGATCTCGGCGGCGAGGTCTTCACCGACCGCCCCCGAGACCAGAATGAACGGCAGGTCGCGGTCGCAATCGTGGACCAGCGCCAGCGCCTCGAGCCCGCTGAACTGCGGCATCTTGAAGTCGGACAGCACCACGTCCCACGGCTCGGCGGCAAGCGCCGCCGCCATGTCGATGGCCGTCTCCACCCGGCGCCACGACACCTCGATCCCGGCCCTCTCCAACTCGCGAACGGCGAGTTCGGCGTCGACGTTCGAGTCGTCGGCGACGAGCGCCTTCAGCGGGACAGCGCTCACCGCTCCCCCGCCGTCTCGTTCACGGTCAGCCAGTAATCGCTCACCTGCCGGACCGCCGCCGAGAAGTCGTCGAAGTTCACCGGCTTCACGACGTAGCTGTTCGCGCCGTCGCCGAGTAACGCACTGACGTCCTGGTCGACGCGCGACGACGACAGGATGACCACCGGGATGTGACGGCTGCGCGGGTCGGCCTTCATGCGACGCAGCACCTGATGCCCGTCCATGCGCGGCATCTTGATGTCGAGCAGCACCACCCGCGGGGCAGCCGTCAGTGCCGGTTGGTCGTCCGCACCGAAGAGGTAGTCGATCGCCTCGACGCCGTCGCGCACCCAGACGACCGACCGCGCGAACGCATCGTGCTGCAACACCCGGAGTGTTAACTCCGCGTCATGTTCGTTATCCTCGATGAGGAGGACGTCGGGTTGTGAGGTCGGCCGGGTGTCGAGGCTCATGATGCCGCCGGGGTTGCGTCCACGGGGAGCGAGAACGAGAAGGTGGCGCCGCGGTCGACCACCCCATCGGCCCAGAGTCGCCCACCGTGACCGATCACGATGCGTTGCGACAGGGCGAGTCCAACTCCGGTGCCTTCGAAGTCGGCTGCCGCGTGCAGCCGCTGGAATACGCCGAAGAGCTTATCTGCGTATTTCATGTCGAATCCGACACCGTTGTCACGCACGAAGTACATTGCCGCGCCGTTCTCGGTGCGCCCACCCACCTCGATATGCGCTACGGACCGGGTTCCCGTGAACTTCAGCGCGTTGCCGAGCAGGTTCAACCACACTTGCCGTATCACGCTTGGGTCCGCGAGCCCCTGCGGCAGCTCTCCCATCATGAACTCGACCGTGCGCGCTGGCTCAGCCGCACGCAGTTCGTCCATTACCCCGCGGACCATCGTCGTCATGTCCACGGACTGCATCGACAGCCTCTGCCGGCCGACGCGCGAGAAGCGCAGCAGATCGTCGATCAGCACGCCCATCCGGCGCGCCTCGAACTGCACCACCTGGAGCCGGCGCCGCCCTTCCGGATCAAACTGCGTCGCATGGTCTTCGACCAGCATGCGCGCGTAGCCGTCGATGGCCCGCAACGGCGCGCGCAGGTCGTGCGACACCGAGTAGCTGAACGCTTCCAGTTCGTGGTTGGCCGCCTCGAGCTGCCGGGTGCGCCGCTGCACGCGGGTTTCCAGCAGCATCTCGCTGTTGCGCAGCGCCTCTTCGGTGCGCCGCTGGTCCTCGACGATGTTCAGCAGGGCGCGTCGCGCGCGGTCGGCTTCGTCGAGCAACAGGTCCGTTTTCGTGTGGGCCGCAACCAGGGCCGCGTCCGCCGTCACGCGCTCGGTGATATCGCGTACCACAGCACTGAACGACGTCTCGTCGCGGCGGCGAATGGGTGCGAGGCTGAATTCAGCCGGAAACTCCTCGCCGTTCATCCGCACGGCGCGTGTGGTGTACCGCGCGCCCAGCAGCGGATGCGGCAGGCCGCTGCGCCCGGCGTCGAGCGCCGCACCGTATTCGGGCGGGCCATCCTGCCGCAGCGAGGTCTCGATGAACGGGCGTCCAGCCGGCTCCTGGCCGCTCCATCCGAACGTGATCTCCGCCTGCCGGTTCCATTCGACGATGCGACCGCGGTGGTCGAGGATGATGAAGGCATCAAGAGCGGCGGCCAGGGCCGAACGCAGCCGGACATCGCTTTCGTTCTGCTCGCGACCGACGGCCAACATGGCGGTCATCGACCGCATTCTCTCCTGTCGCGATAGCACCATCAGGCCGAACCCGGCGGTCGTGAGGAGCAGCAGGCTCGCCGCTGCCGCGCGCCGCACATCGCTCCAGAATGGCGCGTCGATCACCTCGACGTTTTGTTTGGCAACCAGCGACCACGGGGTGCCGGTCACGGGGCCGCCCACGGCCACAACGTCCTGCCCGAGGTAGTCGATCCCGCCGAACGCGCTGCCGCTGCGCCCCTGAAGCACCTGCGCGACCGCCAGTCCTGGCGTGTCCATCGCCAGTCGTAGCAACGTGCGCGCCGACTGGTCCACCTGCTGCCGCTCCAGCAGTAACACGGCATCCCCGCCTTCCTCCCTGGTCAGCACGACATCGCCGACGGACGAACCGAGCGGCCAGCGCTCGACCATCGGATAGAACTCGTGGCGCGCATCCACGATGAGCGCCATCACGCCGGTCAACATCAGCGGCACCCGGTCGTGGTGGCCGACCGGCGCGAGGAAGCTCATCTGCCGAGCGCCGCTCGCGTCGTCCTTGTCGAGGTCGTCGAAGACCACGTCGCCGGTGGCGAGCGCCCGCGCGAGCAGCACTCGGCTGACCGGTGCCGCCGGGCCACCGCTCGAAAGCCGAATGGTCCCGGTACGGTCGTAGAGCACGACCGCGCTGTAGCCGTTGGCCTCGCGGAGGACCGTCATCCAGTCGAGCAGCGTGCGGCGCGCGTCGCCCTGACCTGGCCGTTCCGCCAGGAACGCCGCCACTTCGTCGGCGCCGACGCCCGACCCGCGCACGATGCGGGCGTTGCCGACGCGCTCCTTGAACCAGCGTGCCACCTCGTCCTGCTTCAGCGCGGCGGCCTCCGACAACACGTCCGTCGCCTCGTGCCTGAGCTCACGCCGCAAACTCACCAAGAAGAGCGTCGTTCCGACCGCCACCGCCGTGGTGATGAGGATGAACAGCAGGGCGAGTCCGCGAGACGCCGACACCGAATCCGTGCCGGTGTCGGCGTCTCGCACAATCGACATCGGCCAGGTATCACTGGGGCTGGCGAGGACGAGGGCGAGGGCGACAACCAGGAAGGCCAGCGTGCTAGTGGCGGCCATCGGCACCCTGGCACCGTACATTAACGGGATACCGAGCACGTAACCCGCCGCAACGCTTGCCGCCAGCACGAAGACGACCGTCGCGCACACGTGCCCCGCTTGGGCCACGGCGTAACCGCCAGCGTGCCGGGTCAGCAGGCTGACGCCACAGAGGACGAATGCCGCGGCCGTGATGGGTGACATCACGCCGATCGGGACGGCATCGCGCGTGGCAGGCGCGACCGTCAGGAAGTGGACGAGAGCCGACTCGATGCTGCCAACGTTCCAGAACAGCGCCAGGGTGCCAGCCGCCACAAGCAGTAGACCCGAGACTCGCGCCTGCCGCCTGGCGGCCGGGCGCAGGCCAGCGAGCGCGAGAAGGCTCATGAGGACGGCGGTGCTCGGCGGCATCGGCATGTCGCGCGGGCCGAGCGTCCCCAACTGCCAGCGGTCCACCGCCCACAGGATGAGCACCAGCAGCGCCAGCGCAAGGACACCGCTGAACAGCAGCGTCGCCCGCCGTGCGGACGCTGTCGAGCCGCCGCGGTCAGAGGCGGTCGTCATAGCGCGGCGGTTCGCCGAGGCGGGACAGCAGGCTGTTCACCTCCTGCTTCAACTCGACCATGCGCAACTCGCGATCGACCGCGGCGCGATTGAACCGGACGAGATCGACGTTCCGCTCGCGAAGGTGAACGGTCTGACGCTTCAGCGCCTCGGCCGCGAGGTACGTGTCTGTTATGTCCTGTACGGTCGCGACAATGATGTGCCGCTCGGGGATGGGAATGAACGCGGCGGTGACCCAGCGCCGTTCGCCACCCCGTGTCGTCAGCGGCACCTCGTCCCACCGCATGCGCATGTGGTCGCCTGATGCGATGTCTGCGTGGACCCGCTCGCGAAAGCTGCGGCGCTCCTCCGGGTCGGCGAACACATCGTCGTAGAAATCCATCACCGAGGTGAGCGTCCCGCGCGGCACGCCGTGGACCTGTTCGAAGCTGGCGCTGACGTAGACCGTGAGACCCGTCGCCGCGGAATACACCGCGGACCCGATCGGCGCGGGCTCGAGCATCCGCCGGTCGGCGTCGACCCGTTGGGTGGCGGAGATGTCCGTGTGGCTTCCCAGCATCCGCAGCGGTGCGCCGCTGGCGCCACGGGTGAGCAGCAGGCCGCGGCCGAGCACCCACTTCCAGTTGCCGTCCGCGCACTGGAGGCGGTGCTCCGACGAATAGGTGGCGGTGCGGCCCGCGAGGTGGTCTTCGATACAGGCCAGGACCCCAGCGAGGTCGTCAGGATGGACGCGGTCGGACCAGTCTTGGACGTCGTGCCAGGAAGTATCCGGCGGGACGCCGAGCATGGTCTTGAACCCGTCGGAGAACTCGACCCGGCCACTCGGAATGTCCCAGTCCCACACACCGTCGCCGTTAGCCTCGAACGCGAGCTTCCAGCGCGCCTCGGACGCCTGCGCGGCGGTGGGACTGCTGGGCGGTGATACCTCAGGGGACATCGGACTCTCCTCCGCCTCCTAAGCGTATCGCAGCGCGGTGGGATTCTACGCCTAATAGGTCACGCGCATCCGGTAACGCAGCACCGACGTGCAGCCAGGTGGCCAGACTGCTCCGTCCAGGGAACTAGCGGAACAGCGACCGGCAGCCGCCTCGGCGTGAAGTCGGGTCGCGAGGGTCTGCGGAATCAGCATGGACGACACGAACGACCGGAGTATCCGGTCGCCCGATATAATCGGGGGATGCGCCGCACGCCGTGGCGCCAGTCGGGTAACCGGGGAGAGAGCGCCGTGAGCGAGTTCGAAGAAGATTTCGCCTCTATGTTCGAGGCTTCGCTCAAGGCGAAGCGGATTGAAAAGGGCCAGACGATCGAGGGCACCATCGTCGGCTTCGGCCATGAGACCGCCTTCGTGAACGTCGGCAGCAAGGGCGAGGCGATGATCGAGGTTGCCGAGCTGAAGAACGACGACGGGGTGCTTGAAGTCGCCATCGGCGACACCATCAAGGCGCTGGTCATCTCCACCACCGGCGGCATCATGCTGTCGCGCCGCCTGGCGCGCGGCGCGGCCACCGACAAGCAGCTCGAGAGCGCCTACGAGGCGGGACTCCCGGTCGAAGGCAAGGTCGAACGCGAAGTAAAGGGCGGCTACGAGATCAAGATTGGCCGCTCGCGCGGCTTCTGCCCGTTCTCGCAGATCGACACGGTGCGCGGCACCGACCCGGCACAGCACATCGGCCGCGTCTACCCGTTCCGGATTACCGAATACAAGGAGAACGGCCGCAACCTGATCGTGTCGCGCCGTGCACTGCTCGAGGTGGAACAGCGCGCGCAGGCCGTCGAACTGCGGAAGGCGATCGTGCCGGGTGCGATCCTCACCGGCCGCATCGCCTCGGTGCCCGCCTTTGGCGCGTTCGTCGAGCTCGGCGCCGGTATCCAAGGGCTGCTGCACGTCTCCGAAATGGCCTGGTCACGCGTCACCGATCCGGCGGCGCTGTTCAAGCCGGGCGAAGAGATCACGGTGAAGGTGCTGCGCGTTGACGAGGCCACCGAGAAGATCGCGCTCGGCCTCAGGCAGTTGCTCGCCGACCCGTGGGAAGCCGTGGGCGCCACCTACGCGCTCGGCCAGGTGAAGACCGGCCGCGTCACCCGCGTCACCGATTTCGGGGCGTTCGTCGAACTCGAGCCGGGCATCGAGGCGCTGGCGCACGTGTCGACCTTCCCGCCGACCGGCCACTCGAAGGGGTGGGCGAAACTGGTCGCGCCAGGGACCACGGCGTCGTTCGAAATCCTCAACCTCGATCTCGACAAGAAGCGCATTGGCGTGGCGATGGTCGAGGAAGGGGCGACCCGTGCGGCCGGCAGCACCGCGCAGACCGGCGTCGTGCCGGGCGCGCGCCGCACTGGCAAGGTGGAACGGCACGAGTCGTTCGGCATCTTCGTGTTCCTCGCGCCGGGCCGCACCGGCCTGATGCCGTGGAGTGAAACCGGAGTCTCGCGAGAAGCGGACGCGGCGAAGCTCTTCCCCGTCGGCACCGACGTGGAGGTGGTGGTGCTCGAGGTCGACCCGGCTGGCCGGCGCATTCGCGTCAGCCACAAAGCGGTGATCGACGCGCGCGAAGCCGACGTCGTGCGCGAATACAGCCAGCGCGAGGATGCGGCGCAGGCCCAGGGGCAGGGCTTCGGCTCGTCGCTCGGTGACAAGCTGCGCGGCGCCCTCAACCCGGCGGATCGATAAGGCCGGGACGCCGGTGCGAGGCAGCGGCGTGCACCTCCCGATCATGGTGCGGGAGGTGCTCGAACATCTGCGGCCCCGGGCCGGCGAACGCGCGATCGATTGCACGCTGGGGGCAGGCGGCCACGCCGAGGCGTTGCTCGCCCACCTTCTGCCAGGCGGACGCCTGGTCGCGCTTGACGTCGACCCGGTCGAAGGTCCGCGTACGATGGCCCGCCTCGCCGCGGCGGGCCATGGGCCAGCGCACCTCACGCTCCACGCCGCCAACTTCTCCGCTCTGCCCAGCATCTGCGCGGCTGAATATCCGCGCGGCGCCGATCTCATCCTCGCCGACCTCGGGGTGTCCGCCATGCAGCTCGACACGCCCGAGCGGGGGTTCAGCTACAAATCGGTTGGCCCGCTCGACATGCGCATGGACTCGTCCCACGGCGAACCCGCCTCACAACTACTGGCGCGGCTCGACGCGCCCGCACTCGCTCGTCTGCTGACGGACTACGCAGACGAGCCGCACGCGGCGGTCATTGCCGGCCTGCTGACCTCGCAGCCGTGCGACACCACGCATGCCGCGGAACGGCTGATCCGCATCGGGCTCCACGCCGCGCGTCCAGCGCTGTCGAAGGCCGAGGTGAAGATGTCGGTGCGCCGAACCTTCCAGGCGCTGCGGATCGCGGTGAACAACGAACTCGGCGCGCTCGACGCGCTGCTCCAGGCGTTGCCCGCATGCCTGGCTCCAGGCGGACGCGTGGCCATCCTCACGTTTCACTCTGGTGAGGACCGGCGCGTGAAGAAGGCGTTCCAGGCCGGACACCGCGCCCAGGTCTATGCGCGGATCAGCACGTCACCCGTGCGGTCCGGCAAGGTGGAGACGTTCAGCAACCGGCGAGCGCAGGCGGCCAAGCTTCGCTGGGCCGTGCGCCGTGGCGCGAATGCGTCCATAATCGGCGCCTGATGACGCACATCCGACTTCCCCACTTGCTTCTGCTGACGCTGCTGCTCGGCGTCGCGCTTCGGGCACAGACCACGACCACACCGAAGCTCGACACGCCGCAGGCGCGTGTGTACGTCGCCACCCTGCAACCGCACGTGCCATCGCGCTCGCCGAACGGGCATGCCACGAACCGCGTGCTCGTCTACCTCGATGATGGCGTGATGACGCGGCAGGAGGGCTCGGCCACGGAGACTATTGCCTTCAGGCGCGGCGATGTGCGCTGGCGTCCAGCGAGTGGCGCCTACGTCGCCGAGAACACCGGCGAGCAGCCCGTGCGCATCCTGGAGATCGACGTGAAAGGCGGCCCGTCCGGCCCGCCGCCCGTGACGGCGATCGATCCGACGGTGGTTGACCCGACCCGCTACCGGGTGGAATTCGAAAACGCGGCGGTGCGGGTATTGCGCGTGCACTTCGAGCCGCACGCGAAGGGCGCCCTCCACGAACACCAGCTGAACCGTGTCGTCGTCTACATGAACGACCAGCCAGGCGCGAAGAAGGACGATGTCCGGCTGTCCGGCGCGGCCACCCACACCGAGCAGAACGACAGCGACGCCCCCGCCGACCGGATCGCCATCGAGCTGCGCTAGCCTCGTTTCGGTTTCGGTGTCGTACGTAGTGTCCGGCTTTAGCCGGACTTTCTGGGGTCCGCCTGAAGGCGGACCCTACACCGATCTCGAAACCTACGCCACGACGATGCTCAGACGAACGTCAGCGCCATCAACGAGAAGTCATCGTCGAGTGGGCCGGCCTTCGACACGTCCCGAATCGCCTGGTAGACCCGTTCCGGTTCCGTCGTGCCAGGCGTGGACGGTGCGGTGAGCAGCGGCAGGAACTCCTCGATGTCGGTGCGCGTGCCGTCCTTCATGACGATCTCATAGGCGCCGTCGCTGAAGACGAACAGCGTGCTTTCCGCGGGCATCACTTCCTGGGCGACGTCGTAGGTCTGATCCGGCAGCATGCCGATCATCACCGCCGGCATGCCGAGCGGCTTCGTGTCGCTCTTGTCGGCCGGCACCAGGATCGCCGGCCCGTGGCCGGCCGTGCCATAGGTGAGCGTCCGTGTGGTGGTGTGATAGACGCCGTACCACATCGTGAAGTAGAGCCCGTTGTGCTCGCTCGTCGGGAAGCGGTCGTTCAGGCTGGCCAGTACTTCCGCCGGGTTCTTGAAATCGACGTTCGGCAGCGCGCGCTGCCGCAACACGTTCAGCACGCTCACCGAGTGCATGGCCGAGCCGACGCCGTGGCCGGAGACATCGACGAGGTAGAGAATGAGCGTCGTCGGTTCGAGCCAGTAGTAGCCGAACGCATCGCCCCCGAGCTGCGCCGACGGCACGAAGCGCCACGTGGCCAGCACCGGGCCGCTGGTCATCGGCGGCGGCAGCAGCGACATCACGTAGTCGTTCGCCTTCTTGATGTCGCGCTCGAGCTCTTTCTCTTTCTTCACGTCGGCACGGCTGCGGCGTTCGTACTTCAGCAGTTGTCGGCCAAGCCGGATCCGTGCCCCTTCTGTCAGCGGCACCGAGCCAGTGATGCGCTGTTCGTCGACAAACGTGCCGTTGGTCGACTGCAGGTCCTCGACCGTCACCGAGCCGTTCACGACCAGGACGCGCGCATGCTGGCGCGAGACGTCACGGTCGTCGCACACGAGCGTCTGCGAGGCGCCGCGGCCGATGGTGACGGCGGCGGTGTCGATCTCCAGGCGCTGGCCTGGAGACGTGCCTTCCAGCACCACCAGGTAGTGGGCAATCGGGTCCGGGGCAGGCATCGAATCGAACAGTTGTGCTCGACTGATGAACATCGTGCGTTCGGCGCGATCGTCTTCTTCTGGCGGCGTCACGAATCCTCGTTCTGTCGATGACGGGCACCGCGGTGCGCGGGGCTCCGTGGAGGGAATACTCGCCGCTCGGCCGTGGGGACGGCCGTGGCGGCGTCGAAAAGTCCCTCATTTATACATTGGTTGATACAGACGTCAACCGTCAGTCGGTAACGATGATGCGAACCCGTTCGAACAGCGGGGCCTCCGTCTCGGGTTCGAGGAAGAGCCACGTGAGCAGGTCGCGATAGAAGCCGAAGAGCGGAATCGCCTCGGCCACCCGGTTGCGAATCTCCTCGCGCCGCGACTTGAACCCGGCGTGGCTCTCCCGGGTGAGGCGCTCCCGCTCCTGCAGGTAGTTCGCGAGCGGCTGCACCTGCACCTCGATCATCGTGTCCCACCAGTGGAAGACCGACTTGATGGCCTGCCACCCGGACGCCTTCAGGCCGTCCTCCGCGCTGAGGTAGTCCTTCACCTCGAGGCACACGAGTGAGGCGGTCGACGGCAGCACCGGCACTCCGTGGAGTGCCAACTGTTCCGGCGTCCAGTTGAGGGGCCGCAGCGATTCCTGCAGCGCCCGCACGGCGTCCTGGTCGCTGACGACGAACTTGACGCCGAAGACGTCCTTCACGAAGCGGTTCAGGTGGCGCAGTTGCTTGTCCAGTTCGACGAGGCGGTCGAGGTCGAAGATGGTGTCCACCACCTTGTTCCAGATCTGCTCCTCCGCCTTGATGCGGCTCACCATCTTGTAGATGCGCCAGTCGTTGATCGACTCGGGGTGATACTCGACGACGTTCGCGACGAGCGAAGTCGGACTCCAGCGTTCGCCGTCGAAGTAGCGGAGGCGGGCCACCTGCCGGTTGCCGAGGTCGAGGTCGGTGAGCGAATAGAGATAGTCAGGGGTGATGTCCTTCACCAGCGTGAAGCGCTCCTTCGTCGTATTCACGCTGCCGACGGCCAGGCTCTGTAGCGCATAGCGCCCGTCGAGGAACGCGTCGCCCGCGAGTTCGCAGAAGCGGTGCAACCGCTCCTCGCCACGGCGGATCATTCGGGCAAAGGCGCCGCGCACCTGGTGCAGGCTGGCGCGGCTGAAGGTGATGGTGTGCTCGGCGTTGGGCGAGTCCTCGATCGCGCGCCGCATCTGGTCGAGATACACCACCAGGTCGTTCACCTGTGGTTCGTCGGAGACGAGCCACAGGGGCGACACCGTCCCTTGTTCACGAGCCGAGAGCGCATCGGTCCATCGCATCGTGTGGCTGCAGGGTATCAAGAACCACGCCACCGGGAGCGGAATGATCGGCTCGAATTTCCCCGCACATTCGTCGATTGGCGGCTCGCTGGTCAACGCTGACTGACGACACAAATGTCGCGACAGCTGAATCGTCAGCCAGATGTGTCGGTTGTCGGGCGCGACATCGCCAGGCGCCGTGGGGCCGGCACGCAGTTCGTCGAGCGTCGCGGCCCACCTCTCGCGCGAGTCGTCCGGGTAGACAACCCCGTTCGGCAGGAAACACATACCGTTCTCATCGTCGAGCAGTGCCAGTCCGGCGTCCCCCGCCGGCAGCGGCGCGGACTCGGCGCGATGTTCAATCGAGGACACCTGGGCGGCTGTGTGACAATCGGAACGCCGTCCATGGCGTCAACTCCCCGCTCGCCCCGCAAGAACGCCGTCTCAGCTGCGCGGCCGGACAAGGTGCCGTTCGACGCCGACCTGTTCCTCGACAATCCGGCGCTATCGAAGCATGTCGTCGAGTTCGAGCGCGGCGAGCAGATCTTCAGCCAGGGTGACGCCGGCGACAGCGTCTACTACATCCGGAAGGGAGCCGTGAAGCTCTCGGTGGTGTCCAAGCAGGGGCGAGAAGCGGTGGTCGCCATCCTCGAGCCCGGCGACTTCTTCGGGGAAGGATGTCTTGCCGCGCAACCGCTGCGCCTGAGCAGCGCCACCACCGTCACTGCCGCCAGTGTGCTCCGGTTGGAGAAGGCACGCATGGTGCGCCTGCTGCGCAGCCGGAGGGCGATGTCCGAGCGGTTCATCGCCCACCTGCTCACGCGGAACATGCGCATCGAGGAAGACCTGGTCGACCACCTGTTCAACCCGAGCGAGCGCCGGCTGGCGCGAGCGCTGCTCCTGCTGGCGCGCTACGGCGCGCCGGAGGACCCCGTCCGCACGGTGCCGAGAGTGTCGCAGGAAGTGCTGGCGCAAATGGTCGGCACGACCCGCTCGCGCGTGAATTTCTTCATGAAGAAGTTCGAGCGGCTCGGCTTCATCGACTACAAGGATGGGCTGACCATTCGAGGCGGGCTGCTGACCGTCGTGCTGCACGAGCCCGACGCCGACTGACCGCAGTCGGGCCTGGCTCGCGCAGCCCAGTTACCAGGCGAGGCCTGAGCGGTGCTGCTTCTTGTGCGGCACCGTGCCGTTCAGGTCGGGCGGCGTGTGCCTGTCGAGGCGGTGCCGCTGCGGTTCCGCCTCGGTCAGCGACGGCGTGCCTGGGCGAACGGATTGGCCGCCCACGCTCATGCTTTCAGAAACCTTCCTGGGAAGACCTCGGTGCCGATTGGGGATGGAGCAGCCGACGAACCGATGGGATGGCGGTAGCGGAGTTTCGGCAGACGCCGGACTACCGATGATCTCGCGGGCACAGCGGGCGACCGCGCCCAGTTGCCGGCCCTCCCGACCTGCGGGGAGGGCTGTGCAAAGCAGCACAGCGGCCGCCGCGCGAAGTGAGCCATGCTGCAGGACATGATCTGGATCGGCCTGGCCGTCGTGGTACTCATCGCCCTCGTGGTCGGGTTCGCGAAGCCGCGGAGTTCACAACAGGATCTGGGAAGCGTCAGTTCGACCTGGATCGCGGAGAACCGTTCGGAGTCGCGGTGAGCCTGTTCCAGTTCGACGGGGCGTAGCCCCGGTCCGTCAGGTTCGCAGAGCCGGGCCGACCTGAACGTCGGCAGCGACACACATCTGGAACGCGCGTTAGCGCATCGCTGCGATGAGACGGCCGACCAGCCACTGGATCGCGCGGCCAGCGCTCCCGGTGGCGTCGGGCATCGGCGAGGCGCCGACATGACGGTAGCCACCTGCCGGAGGCTGCGGCGTCGCAGCCATCGGCACCGTACGCGACTCGCGCGTGCCCGGGAACATGACCGGATGACCGCTGCCGGCTGCGTCCTGCAGGAGGGTGACGGTGTCACCGCGCTGCCCGGTGTCCATCTTTGACTGCCGTGCGTCGTCGAGGGTGAGCGTCATCGGCTGGCGCTCCAGGTCGCCGGCGTTGCCAGCGGCGCGTCAGAGGGCCACCGCAGCATCACACTCGCCACGCCGGCCGTCCACAGTTCACACACCCGCCAACGGCTCACGTTCATCACCACGCGAGCGTATACCGGCCGACGGCGGCTGTCTGTGCAATCGGGCACAGGGGCGCCGCCGCCGCCGGCGCTACAGTGGACCGATCGCGAGTCGCGGCCGTTCGGCTGCCGCCGCGCCACCACCCATCGCCGGACGAGCCACCCTGGTTCCCCGCCGCTGGTCGCCCGTTCACGCAGTCAGATTCACTTGGGAGTCCCCGTCATGAAGGTTAGACCGCTCCACGACCGCATCCTCGTCCAGCGCCTCGTCGAGGGCGAACAGCAGATCGGCGGCATCATCATCCCGGACTCCGCGAAGGAGAAGCCGCAGCGCGGCACCGTCATCGCCGTCGGCGCCGGCCGAATCACCGACGACGGTTTGCGCCTGCCGAACGAACTCAAGGCCGGCGACACCATTCTCTTCGGCAAGTACTCGGGCAGCGAGATCAAGCTCGAAGGCACCGAGTACCTGATCATGAAGGAATCCGACGTGCTGGCTGCGCTCGACGCCGCCGAGGTCGCGGCGCTCCCGGTCGCTGTCGAAGGAAAGGTGCGCTGACGTGGCCAAGCTCATTACCTACGGCGACGCTTCCCGCCAGGCGATTCTGCGCGGCGTGAACGGCCTGGCCAACGCCGTGAAGGTGACGCTTGGCCCGAAGGGGCGCAACGTCATTCTCGGAATGCAGTACGGCTCCCCCACCATCACCAAAGACGGCGTGTCGGTGGCGAAGGAAATCAACCTGCCCGACCCGCTCGAGAACATGGGCGCGCAGATGGTGCGCGAGGTGGCGAGTAAGACGTCCGACGTGGCCGGCGACGGCACCACCACCGCCACGGTACTGGCCCAGGCGATCTACCGCGAAGGCGCCAGGAACGTGACCGCCGGCGCCAACCCGATGGCGCTGAAGCGCGGCATCGGCAAGGCGGTCGAGGTGCTCGTTGCCGCGCTGCACACGCACTCCAAGCCGGTGAGCGGCTCGATGATTGCGCAGGTCGGCACCATCTCGGCCAACCACGACGAGACCATCGGCCGCATCATCGCCGAAGCCATGGAAAAGGTCGGCAAGGACGGCGTGATCACCGTCGAGGAAGCCAAGACCATCGAGACCTCGCTCGAGGTCGTCGAAGGCATGCAGTTCGACCGCGGCTACCTGTCGCCCTACTTCGTCACCGACAACGAGCGCATGAGCGTCGAGCTGACCGATCCCTACATCCTGATCCACGAGAAGAAAATCGGCGCGATGAAAGATCTGCTGCCGCTGCTGGAGCAGGTGGCACGCTCCGGGCGACCGCTGCTCATTCTCGCTGAAGACCTCGAGGCTGACGCCCTCGCCACGCTCGTCGTGAACAAACTGCGCGGTACCCTGAACGTGGCGGCCGTGAAGGCCCCCGGCTTCGGCGACCGCCGCAAGGCGATGCTCGAGGACATTGCCATCCTGACGGGCGGCAAGGCCGTGACCGAAGACCTCGGCATCCGGCTCGAGTCGGTGACCCTGGAAGACCTGGGGCAGGCCAAGCGCATCGCCATCGACAAGGACACCACGACCATCATCGAGGGTGGTGGCACGACGGAGGCCATCGAGGGGCGCGTGAAGCAGTTGCGGACGCAGGTCGAGGACACCACCTCGGACTACGACCGCGAGAAGCTGCAGGAGCGCCTCGCGAAGCTCGTCGGCGGCGTCGCCGTCATCAAGGTGGGTGCGGCCACCGAAACCGAGATGAAGGAAAAGAAGGCTCGCGTCGAAGACGCGATGCATGCCACCAAGGCGGCGGTCGAGGAAGGCATCGTTGCCGGCGGCGGCGTGGCGCTGCTGCGCGCGACCGAGGCACTGAAGACGCTGGACCTGGGCGGCGACGAGCAACTCGGCGTGCGCATCGTCATGCGCGCGGTGGAAGAGCCGCTGCGCTGGATCGCCACCAACGCCGGCCACGAGGGAGCCATCGTGGTACAGCGCGTGAAGGCGCTGACGGGCAACCACGGCTTCAACGCACAGACCGAGGTGTACGAAGACCTGGTGGCGGCCGGCGTCATCGACCCGACGAAGGTCGTGCGATCGGCGCTACAGAACGCGGCGTCAATCGCCTCACTGCTGCTGACGACCGAAGCGGTCATCTCACAGGCGCCTGACGACGCCCCATCGGCCTGATACATCCCGTCTGGCTGTAGTTCCACCACGCGTCCCCACTCGCGCGCACGCGACCCGTTGTTGAGCATCGTCGGGCTCGACCAACGGGCGCGGGCGCGCGCCGCCCCACCGCGTTCGCGAGACCCGGCTGTCGGTTGCAGATGACGCGTACCTGCGGCAGGGAGCCCGGCAGATCTGGGCCGACCTCGCCGCGCTGCTCGCCCCCGCCACGTCTACAACCAGCATGGACCAGTAATTCGAGGCGCTGGACGTGATACGGTCGAGCGACGTACCGCTACGATAGGCAGGCATCGCGGCACAGCATCGCAGGGGCACGAACCGTGCGCTGTGCCGGTGTGCACACTCGCCGGCTCGTTCGGGCCGGCATCATCGACACGAATCACGAGGCGGCTACGAGCCGCGGAGGCGACACATGGGCGACAAGGGCGGCAAGAAGGACAAGGACAAGTCGAAGCAGCAACAGACGAAAAAGCAGGTCGACAAGAAGCAGAGCAAGTCTGGTCCGAAGGTGAACAGATAAAGCAGCAGCCTGGCTGAGCCCGAAAGGGCTCAGCGCTTGAAGCCGGTGAGCGGCGTATCCGGAAGTGCGTAGCTGCAGACCCTCAGGTCGGCTTGGTTCAGCGAGCCTGAATGTTCGCGGCTACGCCACCCTGAAATAGAAAGCGCTCTAGAGCTGAAACACCAGGAAGTGGCCGCGGAGGTTGGCGTTGCTCCCCGGCTTGGTCAGGGTCGCATGGTGCCCGAAGGCATACGCAAAATCGGGATGCGCCACGAAACAGGCCGCACGCCACCCTGGGAAGTGCCTGAGCGCGTCTCCCATGTCGGCGTAGAGGTCGAGTAACTCCGCTTCGCCGCCGTCCCCGCCGATGCGCACGCCGTAGGGCGGATTGAAGCAGAACACGCCCGGTTGCATGCCGCGCGTGGCCGGCAGCAGCCGTTCGATGTGGTCGGGCGTCAGGGTGCGGACGTCCTGCTGCCCGACGACGATCGCATCCTCGTAGCCCGCACCTGTCAGCCCCGCCGCGCGGAGGTTCCCCACCATCGTCGGAATCATCGCGGCGTCGGCGTCGAGCGCAACGATGCGCGCCACGGTTCCGGGGAACAGGTCGGGTGTCTCCTGCGGTAACCCGGTGAATGCAGCGAGATGATGCAGCGAGAGTTCCGCCGGGCGACGAATCGCTGCGCCCACGGCGAGGCCCGCGGCTTCGATCGGGATCGTGGCGCTTCCGGCCATCGGATCGACGAGCGGTTCGGTGCGCGCGTCCCATCGCGACAGCACGATCAACTGCGCCGCAAGCGTCTCGCGCAGCGGCGCGAGGCCGGCGGCCACACGCGCGCCGCGTTTATGACGGGCGCCGCCGCCGACGTCGATGCCCACCACGGTCCGTCTCGCCTCAGGCGTACCGGCGCGACGCACGACGAACACGACGTCGGGTGCGTCGGCGTCGACGTCCGAGGCAATGCCTCGCGACGCCAGCGCGTCAACGAGCGCGTTCTTGACGACGCCGCGAAGTTGCAGCGGCGACGACTCGAAATCGGAGGATGAACCGACCTCGACCGAAAAACGGAGGGAGGTCCCACCCGGGAGCCTGTCGTCGGATGAGAGTGCCGGCACGAGGTCGGCGAAGAGCGGCTCGAGACGCACGGCCGGACTCGACCACAGATCCCACGAGATGCGCGACGCGGTACGGTGATGGCACGCCGCGACCCACGCCACGCGCGGGTCGAAGGGATAGAGCAAGGTCTCTTCCCCCTCCCGCGTTGGCTTGCCGAGGCGCACATCAAAGGGCGAGCGCATTACGAGGCGCTTGAGTTCGGCCTCCATGACACGGTTCGCGCCGCCGGAGCCGGTCAGGCGCAGTTCATCACAGCGCTGGATAGTCACAAGTCACACTGCTGTTGTATCCCGAATCGGGCTCGGCCGCCATGCTCATACACGGGACGGGTGCTGGCGCGCCACGCCAGGTCAGGGTGTCGTGCCGCTACTTTGGGGCGATCGTGGGATTCACCCAGCCGTTCTTCATCACGCCGTGCGACGGACGGAAGCTCAGATAGTCGACGTGATCGGGGATGTCGGCCCAGCCGTGAATGACGCCGGGCGGAACGATCAGCACGTCACCGACCTTCAACTCGACTTTGCGTGAACCAACCGCCAGTCCGCCACAGCCAGGACCATTCGGTCCGCCGTCCGGGTTGGCCGTGCTCTTCCGGCCGTTGACGACGTGGCCGTCGATGAACGCGGTGCCGGCGCCCGAGACGATGTAGTAGCCCTCGGTCTGACTGTCATGGGTGATGGCGCCAGGGATGGCGTCCGCGGGAGGCGTGGCCATCCTCTCGCCGCACGGCGCGGGTGCCGCGACGGGCTGGGCGTTGGCTGCGGGTGTGGCCGGCGCCGGTAGCGGCGTCCGCGTCGAGGCGCGATGGATGATGCCCAGTTCCATGCTCCAGCCGTCGCCGATATCCACCACTCTGGCGTTCTCGTCACGGGTCCGCTGCGACTGCTCTGTCGCACTGATCTTGTCGACCTCCGCCTTGGTGATGACCGTCGCTGTCGTCGGGTTGCCAGGCCTGGGCTGCGCGGAGAGCGCCGCCACCGGGATCAGGGCCGACGCCGCAAGCAGCACGTTCACAGTCGTGTTCTTCATGGGGTTCTCCTCCACATACGGTCATCGCGCGCACTGCCGGCCACATCAGCATCGCCAGGCATCGGCCGATTCGGATGGGTGACTATCGCACGACGCCGGCCGTTCGAGCGCGGTTTTGTGACGGAGAAAGTCTGGCGGAAGTCCGATATCATCGAGCTCGCGCCGCCACGCCCTTCCCCACCGTATCAACCATGCTGTGTGCCCGACTTCGTCGCCCTGCCGCCCTGCTCGCGCTCGCCGCGGCCGCCACGCTTCTCTGCGCGTCGGTCGTTCGAGCCGGCCAGGAGGGCGCAGTCGCCCTGACGCCGGACGGCCGCCCGATCCCGGTCGCACCGGAGGTCGTCGCGAGCAACCAGGCTGGGGTCACCGTGCGGGCCACCCGCATCACCACACCGCTCGTCATCGACGGGCAGCTGGATGAGGCTGTCTATGCGGAGGTGACGCCGATCACGGAATACGTGCAGCAGGACCCGCACGAGGGGGCGCCGGTCTCCGAGCGCACTGAATCGTGGGTGCTCTACGACGATCGCAATATCTACGTCGTGTGCCGCTGCCTGGACGAGCACCCGGAGCGCATGGTCGCGAACGAGATGCGACGCGACAGCACGAACCTGCGGCAGAACGACAACTTCGCCGTTGAACTCGACACCTTTCACGACAAGCGGAACGGCTTCCTGTTCTATGTCACGCCGGTCGGCGGCATGTGGGACAGCATGACGACCGACGAGCGCAGCAATAACGGCGACTGGAATACCGTCTGGGAGGCGAAGGCCAGACGGACCGCGGACGGCTGGATCGCCGAGATCGCCATCCCGTTCAAATCCTTGCGCTACACACCTGGACGCGAGCAGGTCTGGGGGATCAACCTGCGCCGCGGCATTCGCTATAAGAACGAGTACGCGTACATCTCGCCGGTCCGCACGCAATGGGGCGTCGGCGCGATTTTCCATGTGTCCGCCGCCGCAACGCTGGTCGGGCTCGAGGCGCCGCCCTCGGGCAAGAACCTCGAGATCAAGCCGGCCACCATCACCCGGCTGACCACAGACCGCCTGGCGGTGCCGGTGGTGACGAACCGCCTGAAGGCCGATCTCGCCCTCGACGTGAAGTACGGCCTCACCAAGAGCCTGACCGCGGACCTGACCTACAACACCGACTTCGCGCAGGTCGAGGCCGACGAGGTGCAGGTCAACCTGACCCGCTTCAGCCTGCAGTTCCCCGAGAAGCGCGACTTCTTCCTCGAGGGACAGGGGATGTTCCAGTTCGGGGCCATCACCTCGAGCGGGAATAGCTCCGGCGGCGGCTCGTCGGATGCGCCGACTATCTTCTACAGTCGACGGATCGGGCTGGCGAACGGCGTGGTGATCCCGATCATCGGAGGGGGACGCCTGTCGGGAAAAGCCGGCAAGTGGAGCCTCGGCGCGTTGAACATCGCCAGCAAGGCGGACACCACCGCGAAGGTCCCGCTGACCGACTTCACCGTGCTCCGCGCTCGCCGCGACGTCATGGGTCGAAGCACCGTCGGCGTGATGGTCGCGAACCGCTCGCAGTCGGTCGTGGCGTCAGGCGCCAACACGCTGGCAGGCATCGATGGCAATTTCACGTTCTTCCAGAACGTGTACCTCAGTGGCTACGTCGCTGCCACATCAACGCCGACGCGCGACGCGGAGCAGGCCAGCTACCGCGGCAACTTCGGCTACGGGTCGGATCGGTATGGCGTCTCGCTCGACCGGATGGTGGTGGAGCGGAACTTCAATCCGGAGATCGGCTTCGTGCCACGCCAGAACGTCCGGCGGACTTTTGCATCGGCTCGATTCAGCCCGCGTCCGCGCCGCAACCGCATCGTCCGGCGTTTCAGCTACGAGGGTGGCTACAACTACGAGACCGACAACTCCAATCGGCTCGAATCGCGAGAGGTGCGGGGCGACTACCGTATCGAGTTGCAGAACAGCGACGTGCTGGCCGTGGAGGCGACCCGCAACTACGAACTCCTGCGCAAGCCGCTGGCGCTGGCGTCGAACGTGGGCGTGCCTGCGGGAAGCTACGGCTTCAGTCATCTGCGCACGAGTATGTCGCTCGGACAGCAACACCGGCTGTCGGGCGTGGCTGCCTTCGATACGGGGCAGTTCTACGACGGCACGAAGCAGACCGCCTCGCTGAACGCGCGCTACGGCTTCACGCGGCAGCTTGGCGTCGAGCCGAACGTCTCGCTGAACTGGGTGGAACGCGCCGGCACCTCGGCCCTCATCCGCGCGACCGGTGCACGCGCGACCTTTACCGTGACGCCGCGCATGTTCGTGTCGGCCCTCGTCCAGTACTCCTCGTCCGGGCATGCCCTGTCGACCAACTTCCGATTCCGCTGGGAGTATCAGCCGGGCAGCGAACTGTTCGTCGTCTACACCGATGGCCGCGACACCGCCGCCGCGCTGGGCGCGCCGACCCTGCAGAACCGCGGCATCGTCATCAAGGCCAATCGCCTCTTCAGGTTGTGACGCCCTCCGGCAGGTTCCTTCGTCGAAGCAGCGCCTGGAATCGCGGATCGGGGCGATAGGCGTCGAAGGCCGCGTCCCACAAGAACCCGAGGTACGCGAACTCGAGATCGTCGAACATCGCCGACACGTCGCCGACGGCAGCGTAGTAGGCCGCCAGATACCCGCGTCCCGTGCCGCCGATGCGCTCCGCTCTCTGCGCCCATTCCTGACCGCGCTCGCGATCGCCAGCCACGTGGTAGGCCACAGCAAGGTTGGCAAACGCGTCGCCCGACCAGGGCGCCAATTCCGTTGCTCGTCCGAAGGAGGCAATCGCCTCGCGGGTCAATCCGAGATGCAACTGGGCCTGCCCCAGGAGCCGCCACACGGGGTGATACTGGGCGTCGATGTCCAGCGACCGGCCCGCGTGCTCGACAGCGTCTCGGTATTGCCTGGCGCCAAGGAGCGATGCCGTCATACCCCGGTGCACGAGCATGGACAGGGGATCGGTCTCCAGCGCCAGCCGGCATTGCTCGATAGCCTCGAGGTTGCGTCTCAGCGGCAGCAGATGGAAGAAGGCATAGCGAATCCTGAACGGGGGTGGGACCGGCTCCGCGGCCAGCGCGCTGCGGTGATGCTCTTCGGAGAGGTTCCAGTTCCAGGGGAAGGAGCCGGCCAGCGCGCCGAGCACACTGTGCGCATGTCGGTTCGCCGGTTCAATGGCCAGCGCCTTGTCGACGGCTGACCGAGCCTGCGGGCCAACCTCCGTGAACGGACGTCCGTTGTTGGCAAGCGCAAGGTAGTAGTCCGCCAGTCCGCTGTGCGCCGAGGCGTAGCCAGGGTCGATCGCCAGCGCCTGCTCGAAGCAGTCCTTCGCTTTCGCCAGGCTCTCAGGCGTGAGACGAAAGCAGTGATAGTTCCCCTTCAAGTAGCACTGGTACGCCTCGATGCTCACTTCCTGGGTGCGTCCGACCAACCGCAGCTCGAGCGACTGCGCAATCGCCTGTCCGATCTCGTCCTGAAGGGCGAAGATGTCGGTCAGGTCGCGGTCGTAGCGTTCCGACCAGAGGGGCGAGCCCCCCTCGGCGTCGATGAGCTGCGCCGTCACCCGGATGCGGTTCCCTGCCCTCCGCACGCTGCCTTCCAGGATCGTCCGGACACGCAGCGCCAGCGCGATCGCGGTGATGTCCTGCTCTTTGCCGCGGAACGCAAACGACGAGGTGCGAGCGATGACGGTCAGCCCAGGAATCTTGGAGAGCAGATTCAGAATCTCCTCAGCCAGTCCGTCGCTGAAGTACTCGTTCTCTTTGTCCGCACTCAGGTTGGCAAACGGCAGGACGGCAATCGACGGCCGCGCCACTCCAGTTGCCCGTGCGCTGCCCGATTCAACCGCACGCCTCACGGCTTCCAGGGCACCGCGCATCTCGGCCGCAGACTGAAACCGCCGTTCCCGATTCTTTTCCAGCGCCTGGCCGATGAGTCGCACGAGCGCGGACGGCAGAGTCGGGTTGCGCGCCGCGAGATCGACAGGTGGTCGATTCAGAATCGCGTCGTAGGTCACCGCCGTCGTTGCGCCCTGAAACGCCGCATGGCCCGTGGCCATCTCGTAGAGGACGGCGCCGAACGAGAAGAGATCGCTTCGGGCATCGACGGCTTCGCCGCGGGCCTGCTCCGGCGACATGTACGCCACGGTGCCGACCGCTGTTCCAGCAGCGGAGCGCGGCGCGTCGGTCGCCGCGGTAGCGGCCGTGGAGGCGCCGCTGACGTCCACCACCTTCGCCAGCCCAAAGTCGAGCACCTTCGCGTGCCCGCGGCTCGTCACAAAGAGGTTCGCGGGCTTGATGTCGCGGTGCACGATCGCGCGCGCGTGCGCCGCATCGAGCGCGTCGGCGATTTCAATGGCCAACCCCAGCAATGTGGGTAGCGGCATCGGCGTGCCGTTGATCGCGTCCTGCAGTGTCTGGCCGTCGAGCAACTCGGACACCACGTAGGGCCCGCCTTCGTGCACGCCGATGTCGTACACCGCGAGGATGTGCGGGTGGTTCAGCGCCGCCGTGGCGCGGGCCTCCTGGTCGAACCGCGCCAGGCGTCCCGCGTCGGTCGCGAAGGCTGGCGGCAACACTTTGATGGCGACGTCACGATGGAGCCGCGTGTCGTGCGCCCGATAGACTTCGCCCATGCCGCCCGCGCCGAGCGCCGAGAGGATTTCGTAGGGGCCGAGCCGCGTCCCTGGTGTGAGAGCCAACCTCGTCGATTGTATAGGCAGCGTCACGGATGCCGGTCCGAAGAGGGTTTCGACGCCGGCTACTGAAAGCGCTTGCCGTCGGCCGCGGCGTAACTCGCCATCATCCGGTCGAGCGTGACGGCGGCTTCGAGTGCCAACACTACCTCGCCAAGCTTGCGGCCGGGGATCGCGCAGGTCATTTCCTCTGGACGCATGCCGGTTCGCACCCGGCTCAACGCGCAGCCGACGCTGGCGGCCACGTCGCCCTGCTCCTTTGCGATGGCGACGATGTGGCATTGCGGCTTGCCTTCGATGCGAAGGCCAGGCAGCGCGTCCTTGAGCGTCATCAGCGCGAAGCCGTTGATGCGCAGCAGCACGACGTCCGGCACAGACGAGGCCTGCGCCAGCGGACTGTAGACGATCGTCTCCGGCTGCTCGCTCACTCTCGGCAGCGCCTGGACGGATGCGCCGTCCACCCACCCTGACTCGAGCACCGCGCACACATCGTCTTTCGAGGCGGCCTCTTCGAGCGTGAGAAAGCCATGCGTGAAGCTGCCCACACTGCAATTCGCGTGGTCGGGAGCGGTGGTCGCAAAGGCGGACGAGGAGCCCTTGATCCAGAACACGCAGCCGGCAGCGACCTGTCCGGTGCGTCCGTGGTCGTTGGCCTCAGGATAGGCGTCGCTGAGCCGGGCAACAGGCGCAGTCGACCCCTTCTGTAGAAAAAAGATGGCCACTGGAGGGGCGGTCGGCTTGAGTGCCGTTGTCAGCCTGTCACTGAGCGACCGCCAGTCCGCTGTCGTCGCCTGCTGGTCGTCGGCCTGGCTGCTGTCGTGGTTGCTCATCGGGTCGTGGCTCCTCGCCACAGTATCCGGTCACTGTCCGGAACTGGCGATTGTCTATGGTGGTATCGATCCGAATGCGGTTCGGACCAGTCTCGTCGAAGTGGGTAAACGGCTGTGCCGAGGTGGCGGATTGTAGAACGCCTCGAGGTCGTCTCGAACGGCGGCCTCGGAGAGCGATCGAATTTTGTCGATCTCCCTCTTGAGGTGTGCCTTCTTCGGCGACGTCAGTGCGTCTGCTCCTTCTCGAGCAGCGACGCGATCGACGGCTTCGCCTGGCGCCACTGCTCCTCGAGGCTGCGCGCGTCGATGAGCGATGTCACCCAGTCTGCTTTCATCCGCATCCACACCGCGATGTTGCCGGCGAGCCCGCGCCGGTGGCACACGTTCGGGAAGAACGCGGTGAACGCCACGTCCGCCTGATCGCCAGGCGCGACACACCACGCGCCACAGAGGGCGGTCAGCGGATTGCCGGCCGCTTCACGCGCATTCAGCAGCGCCGCGGCTTCCTGCGGCGATTCGGCCAGCGGTGGCGACGGCAGGCGCAGCGTCACGTGCAGGCCGTGGCCCACCTGCGGGTGCTTGTAGCCGGTGCTGAACTGCAGCAGTGAGGTGAACTCGCCATACGGAAACTCGGCGACCAGCCCATCGTCGTCGCCCTTGGCGAGGAGGCTGATGGTGTCGAGCAGTGCGCGCGCGTCGCGCATCGACTCCCCCACCCACACCGACGGCTTCTCGCCCTCGGGCGCGATGAGACCGTCGATCACGAAGACCAGCGGGTCGTGCTCGGGTCGTGGCCCCGATGTCGGGTGCGCGGAGGTCAGCGCCGTTGCGCCGAACATCTCCGCAAGCCGCACACCTTTCGACTCGCCGTCCTCCGCCTGAATCGCCGCGCGCAGGGTGAAGTGGTCCGGGAGCCAGGAGACCGTCTCCGCGCACACGTGCGCCGTGCTGACGAACGCGATCGTGTCATCGATGAAGGTGATCGCGCTGAGCGTGGCGGCGTGCGCGTTGAGGCGGCTCAGCCCTTCGAACTGCTCTGCGGTGAGCGCCGACAGCGAGGCCACAGGTGTCCGTGCCTCAAGCCGCGCCAGCGTCACACCTTCGGATTCGAACGGTGCCGAGACCGAGATTTCCTGTGCGAAGTCCTTCATCCACCACCGGAACGACCGCTCGGCCAGCACACTACACTTCGGATCGGTCTGCATCCGGGTGTGAATGGCCCGGAGTGCCTGGAGCCCGATGTCCAGGTCGGAGCCATCCGATGTGAGCCAGTGCGGTGCGTGCGTCATTCAATCAGTCCTTGAGCCGGTATGGGTGTCGTCGTGACGTGGAAGGAACAGCTTACTCGTACCGCGAATCCGCTTACGCGCACTTTACGTTCGCTTTGCTGACGGACCTGAACGAAGAGGGCCGCTCAGCCGAGGAGTCTTATGTCTATGACACTGATGACGCGCTCGCGGCTGTCCTCACACCGGCTGTCGCAGCATTTCGCTGTCGCGCGAACCGATCGTACACGGTTACCCTTGCCCAGACGTCACGCGAGATGGGCTCCTGTGACGTCATGGAGATGCACATATGAGAGTTCGCCTCGCGTTCGTCGCGCTGTCACTCGCTGCCGTGATTGGTGTCGCCCCCGCCCGCTCCGTCTCCGCGCAGGACGTCACCTCCAAAGACGCCGCCGCGGTCGTCCAGAAGGGCTTTGTCGCGGACCTCGACGAGCTTCAAACGAAATTCGTCGGGCTCGCAGAAGCGATACCGCAGGACAAATATGCATGGCGCCCGATGGACGGCGTTCGCTCAGTGGCCGAAGTGTTGACCCTGGCCGCGCTCGAAGGCTATTCGTTCATTCCGACGTCGTTTGGGGCGAAAGCCGCAGACCTCGGCGGTCGTGAAGCCATGGCGGCGGTCCGCACGAATACGGACAAGGCGCAGATACTCGACCACCTGAAGAAGAGCTTTGCGTACGCGAAGCAGCAGGTCGCCGCACTGGATCCTGCGACGCTCACCGGCACCCACAAGGTGATGGGACAAGGCGACCTCACGGTTACGCAGACCGCTGATCACATCGCGGGCGATCTACACGAACACCTTGGGCAGCTCATCGCCTATGCGCGTATGAACCACGTCGTCCCACCCTGGAGCAAGTAGGCGAGACATCGCCGACTTGGCGGTTGCGGTCGGCGCGGCCTGCCTCTTCCCCCGACCGGCGAATGGGGCCGGCGAACAGACGGCACATTGCCGCGATGTTCCATCAGGGCGGCGGTGGCGCGGTCTTCTCCAACGAGGTCTACAAGGCGCGGCACAATGGGGTCGACAACCCCAATGTGGCCGCCTTGAAGGAACTGCACGAGGCGGGTGTGGAGCTTCGCGTCTGTGGACAGGGGCTCATCGGCAAGAAGGTCGCGCCGTCGCAGCTCCTGCCAGGCGTCCAAGCCGATCTCTGGGCCATGGTGACGATGGTCAACCTGCAGTCGCGGGGGGTACGTCCGCGTCGGGTAAACCAGACTGGCGTTGTCACCGCCTGCCCTCCGCTGGTCAGAAGTCACCGAGCGGCAACAAGCATGCGCCCAGCCTGTCTGAATTTGTCCGAATTCCGTTCCGACAAGGGCCGATTTCGGCGTACGGCAGCCCACGACAGCCGAAGCGCGTACAACAAAAAACCCTGCGTTTCCGCAGGGTTCTAAGCGTTTATTTGGTCGGGGCGAGAGGATTCGAACCTCCGACCCCTCGGTCCCGAACCGAGTGCTCTACCAGGCTGAGCCACGCCCCGACAGGCGATTGTTTGAGCGACTTACTGGCGACTCAGGACGTCACCCGCTCAGAAAACTATCTTACATCAGCTTCGGTCTCGATTGAAAGATCTTCAACAGCAGAAAGTGCATGATGCGCCGTTAAATCTGGGTGGAGCGGCGTAATCGACACGAATCCGTCACGCACGGCCTGGTAGTCGGACCGGTCGTGCGGCTCCCAGTCGTTCTGCCCCTCATCAATCCAGAAGTACGGCCGCCCCTTCGGGTCGTCGCGCACCAGCACCTCGGTAATGTGGTTCCGCTTCGCCTGCACGGTGGTGCGGAAGCCGAGCGGCTTCCCCGCCGGCACGTTGACATTGAGGAACGTCCACGCGGGCAGCGGCTTCTTGAACATCGCCGCCGCAATCGCCGCGGCCACACGCGCCGAGAAGCTGAAATCGTATTCGTCGCGCGTGCGCGCCAGCGACACGGCCAACCCGGGAATGCCGAGCAGCGCCGCCTCGAGCGCCCCGGCCACGGTGCCCGAATACGTGACGTCGTCGCCGAGATTCCACCCCTTGTTGATGCCGGAGACGACGAGGTCGGGCAACTCACCCCCGTAGATCTGGGTGATGGCGATGTTCACGCAGTCGGTCGGTGTCCCGTCGACGCCGTAGATGTTGTCGCGAAGGTGCTCGAGCCGCAGCGGACGCCGCAGCGTGAGCGCATGCCCGATGGCACTGGCCTCTTCGGTCGGCGCGACCACGGTCACGTCGCCGAGCACCGCCAGCGCCTGGGCCAGCGCCACTATTCCCGGCGAACGGTAGCCATCGTCGTTGGTGACGAGAATCTGCGGCATCAGAACTTCGGATTGTATCAGCGCCGCACCACGGCGAACAGCAGCACCGTAGCCACGAGCGACAGCGCCGCTCCGACGCCGAACGCCACGTGTGCGCCACAGGTGGTCCACAACACGCCGAACAGCACGCTGGCCAGCAGTGCCCCGATGCCGAGCACCGCGTTGTAGATACCGTAGGCATAGCCGCGCCGCTCGGCCGGTGCGAGGTCGGCGACGAGCGCCTTCTCGGTCCCTTCGGCAAACCCGAAGTAGACACCGTAGATGATGAACCAGGCAACGAGTGGTACCAGGGCGTCGGCGGTGGCAAAGCCGGCATACACCGCGGCGTAGACCAGCCAGCCCATGCCGATCACCGTGCGTCGTCCGATGCGGTCTGACCAACTGCCGGCCACGATCGACACGGATGCTTTCACCACGTGCAGCACCGCCCAGAGCAGCGGGATATAGAGCGCGCTGCCGGCCACATCGGTGAGCTTTAGCAGCAGGAACGCGTCGGTGGAGTTGCCGAGCGTGAAGAGCGTGAGTACCCAGAAGAACGAGGTGAGTTCCCGCGGAAGGGCCGGCGCCTTATCGGTCCGGCTAAAGCCGGACACTACGTCAGTCTCGGTCCGGCTAAAGCCGGACACTACACGTGTGCCTGTGTCCTCGCGCACGAACAGAACGAGGACGACGGCCACGAGGCCGGGGATAATCGTCAGCCCGAACAGCGTTCGATACGAGCCAGGGTAGAACCAGAGGAAGAGCGTGGCGAGGAGCGGGCCGATGACGGCGCCCGCATGGTCCATAGCGCGGTGAAAGCCGAACACTTTTCCGCGAGTCGCAGGTGTAGCCGCCGCCGCGAGGATGGCGTCGCGTGGTGCGCTGCGAATGCCCTTGCCGACCCGGTCCACCACGCGCACCGCGAACACGTGCGTCCACGACTGCGCCAGCGCGATGAGCGGCCGTGCCAGCGACGAGATGGCGTAGCCGGCCAGCACCAGCGGCCGCTTTGTCTCGCGGCGATCAGCGGCTCGTCCCGACCAGAGCTTGAGCAGGCTGCTCACCGCGTCGGCGGCGCCCTCGACGATACCGAGCGATACCGCTCCGGCACCAAGCACAGTCGTGAGAAAGAACGGCAGCAGCGGATAGACCGCTTCCGTGGCCGCGTCGGTGGCGAGGCTCACCCACCCGAGCAACCAGACCGCACGCGGCAGGTTGCGCAGGCTTCGAGCGCCGGCCGTACGGGGCGAGTGGACCATCGGGCGTCACTGTCACATAGAACCGCGTCATAGAACTACCCCGCACCCGCACACGCCCTCCAGGCCGGAGCGTCCGCAACCCGGGGCCGAATTCGGCCGTCGAGAGCCTGTACAATCAGGCCGCCATGCTCGTCGACCAGCTCCAGCGTCCGCTGCGCAACCTCCGCCTGTCGGTCACCGACCGGTGCAACCTCCGCTGCCAGTACTGCATGCCGGAGCTGGACTACGTGTGGCTGCCGCGCGAGGACCTGCTCCACTTCGAGGAGATCAGCCGCCTCGTCGACGTCTTCATGAGCCTCGGCGTGAACCACATCCGGCTCACCGGCGGCGAGCCGCTGCTGCGGCGCGACCTCTCGACGCTAGTCGACATGATTGCCGGTAAAGAAGGGCTGAACGACCTGGCGCTTACGAGCAATGGCATCCTGCTCGCCGACCAGATCGAGGAATTGAAAGCCGCCGGCCTCCGCCGGGTCACGGTCTCGCTCGATACCCTGCGGCACGACCGCTTCGCGAAGCTCGCGCGCTTCGACGAACTCACCCGGGTGCGCCGTGGCATCGAAGCAGCCGCGCGGGTCTTCGGCGGGGTGAAGCTCGATACGGTGGTCATTCGCGGCGTGAACGACGACGAGTTGGTCGACCTCATCGACTACGGCAAGACCGTGAACGCCGAGGTGCGATTCATCGAGTACATGGACGTCGGCGGCGCCACCAACTGGTCGTGGACCGATGTGGTGTCGCGGAAGGACATGCTCGAGCAACTCGCCAGGCACTACGGCGGTGTCGAGGAAGTAGTCGAACACTCGTCGGCGCCGGCCGACCGCTACCGGCTGCCTGATGGCACCGTCTTCGGCATCATCTCGTCGACGACCGAGCCGTTCTGCGCCTCATGCGATCGCAGCCGCCTGACGGCGGACGGCATGTGGTACCTCTGCCTCTACGCGACGCGCGGCATCGACCTGCGCGCTGCGCTGCGCGCCGGCGCCAGCATCGACGAGTTGAAAGCAATGATCGTGTCGGGCTGGACGGCACGGACCGACCGCGGTGCCGAATCGCGCCTGGCGCTGGGCGAGCGGCGTGCGTTCGTGCCGCTCTCGACGCTGAAGAAGAACCCACACCTCGAGATGCACACCCGCGGCGGCTAGAGCCGCATGGGGCCGACATCACGAAGGGCACGAAGAGCAACCCGGCCTTTCCAGGGAGAGACCTTCGTGTGTCTTCGTGCTCTTCGTGAAGGAGTGGCTACGGTTTCGGTGTCGTACGTAGTGTCCGCCTTTAGCCGGACTTTCTGGGGTCCGCCTAAAGGCGGACACTACGTGGGGTCCGCTTGAACGCGGACCCTCCTGACCTTTCCGGCCGTCCTGACCTTCCCGACCTACCTTCCCGTTAGTGCACCGCCGGTGCGGCGCAGAACTTCGCGAACGCCGTCTGCAGATCGGCCGCAATCTCGAGCGGACCACGTCCCTCGATCTGGTGGCGCTCCATCATGTAGACGAGTTTGCCGTCCTGCAGCAGGCCGATTGACGGTGACGAGGGACGGAACCCGCTGAAGTAGCCGCGGGCGCGGTCGGTGGCTTCCACGTCGAAGCCGGCGAAGACCGCAGTCAGTCGGTCGGGACGCGGGCCGTTGCGCAGCGCCAGGGCGATGCCCGGCCGCGCCTTTCCGGCCGCGCAGCCGCACACCGAGTTCACCACCACCAGCATCGAGCCCGTCGAGCTCTGGACGGCCGCGTCCACCTCCTCAGGCGTACGCAGTTCTTCGAAGCCAAGATCGACGAGTTCGGCGCGCATCGGCGCCACGAAGAATTCGGGATATGCCATGTGCCGAATCTTAGCAGGCGCCGGGTATCCGGCACCGCCTCAAAGACGAGCCGACACAACTGTCGACGCATCGCGTAGCCGCGACCCGTCAGCTGTGAGCGTGAGTCCTACGATCCGTTCCGTTCCCAGGCGTGCAGCCGCTCGCCCACTGCGAAGAGTACCGACGCGTCCTCGATCGTCGCGGGCATCGTGTAGTGGTCGCCGTCGGCAATCTTCTTCATCGTGCCGCGCAGGATCTTGCCCGATCTCGTCTTGGGCAGTCCTGCCACGACCAGTGCCGTCTTGAAACAGGCAAACGCCCCGATGGTGCTGCGCACCCGCTCGACCAGCTCCGCGGCAATCTCCGGCTCGGCCCGGTTCACGCCCGCCTTCAGGACAACGAACCCGATCGGCACCTCGCCCTTCAGCGCATCGACATGCCCGATGACCGCGCACTCGGCGACGTCGGGGTGTGACGCCAGCACCTCCTCGAGACCGCCGGTCGAGAGCCGGTGCCCGGCGACGTTGATGATGTCGTCGATGCGGCTCATCACGTAGAAGTAGCCGTCGACATCGCGATAGCCGGCATCGCCCGTGAGGTAGTAGCCCGGGAAGCGCCGCAGGTAGGCCTTCTCGTAGCCAGCGTCGTCATTCCACAGCGTCGGCAACGTGCCTGGCGGCAGCGGCAGGCGAATGACGATGTTGCCGGTCGCGTCGGGCCCGAGTTCGTGCCCCTCGTCATCGAGCACCCGGATGTCGTAGCCGGGCACCGCCCGCGTCGGCGAGCCTGGTTTCACCGGTTGCAGCCCAATGCCTGCGCAGTTGGCCAGCGCGGGCCAGCCAAGCTCGGTCTGCCACCAGTGATCGAGCGCGGGGATACCGAGCCGCTCGGCGGCCCAGTTCAGCGTGTCGGGGTCGCAACGCTCGCCTGCCAGGAACAGCAACCGTAGACGCGAGAGATTGAACCTCGTCATCTGCTCCCCAGCTGGGTCTTCGCGCTTGATGGCGCGGAACGCGGTGGGGGCGGTGAAGAGCACGTTCACGCCGTGCTGCTCGCAGACCCGCCAGAAGGCGCCGGCATCAGGCGTACCCACCGGCTTCCCCTCGTAGAGGATGGTGGTGGCGCCGTGCAGCAACGGCCCATAGACGATGAAGCCGTGGCCCACCGTCCAGCCGATATCCGACGCGGCCCAGAACACCTCGCCAGGGCCGACGCTGTATACGTGCTCCATCGCCCACTTCAATGCGACGGCATGGCCGCCGTTGTCGCGCACCACGCCTTTCGGGATGCCCGTGGTTCCTGAGGTGTAGTGAATATAGAGCGGGTCGGTAGCCTCGACCGGCACGCAGCCGGCCGGTTCCGCGTTGCGCAGCGCCGTGGCCCAGTCGAGATCGCGCCCGGGCGTGAGCGCCGCCTGGCACTGCGGGCGCTGGAACACGATGCAGCGTTCAGGCACGTGCTCCGCCAGGTCGATGGCGGCGTCGAGGAGTGGCTTGTAGGCGATGACCCGCGCCGCCTCGATGCCGCACGACGCGGTCAATATCACCCGCGGCTTCGCATCGTCGATGCGGGTGGCCAGTTCCTTCGACGCGAAACCGCCGAACACCACCGAGTGGACGAGGCCGAGGCGGGCGCACGCCAGCATGGCGAACACCGCTTCCGGCACGCCGGGCATGTAGATGAGGACGCGATCGCCCTTGCGCAGATCCTGAGCCACCAGCACGCCGGCCAGCGTCGACACCTGGTGCTGCAGTTCGGCGAAGGTGTACGAGCGCACGGTGCCGGTGACCGGGCTGTCGTAGATGAGCGCCGTCTGCCGGCCTCGTCCGCGCTCCACATGGCGATCGACGGCGTTGTAGCAGGTGTTCAGGACACCGCCCGTGAACCAGCGGTAGAACGGCGGCTGCGAGTCGTCGAGGACGCGGTCCCAGCGGCGGACCCAGGTGATGCCAGTCGCGGCCTCGGCCCAGAACGTCTCGGGGTCTAACAACGAGCGCGCGTGCGCGGCCAGATACTCAGCAGACATGTGCCCTCGCGGTCCGGCTAGAGAGGTCCGGCTAAAGCCGGACACTACAGGGATCACGTCGCGCCACTCTTCGGTAGTGTCCGGCTTCAGCCGGACCGTCGTCTTCGGTAGTGTCCGGGTTCAGCCGGACCGTCGTCTTCGGTAGTGTCCGGCTTTAGCCGGACCGTCGTCTACGCTCGAAGCGCGGTGAGCAACTTCGTCACCGTCGCCTGCGCGTCGCCGAACAGCATCAGCGTGTTCTCTTCGTAGCAGAGCGGGTTGTCGACACCGGCGTAGCCGGCCGACATGCCGCGCTTCAACATGACCACCTTCCCCGCCTTCCACGCCTCGAGCACCGGCATGCCGTAGATCGGGCTACCAGGGTCGGTCTGCGCGCTGGGGTTCACGATGTCGTTCGCGCCGATGACGAGGACCGCGTCGGTCTGCGGGAAGTCGCCGTTGACCTCTTCCATCTCGAGCACGACGTCGTACGGCACGTCGGCTTCCGCGAGCAGCACGTTCATATGCCCGGGCAACCGTCCCGCCACCGGATGGATGGCGTAGCGCGTCTTCGCGCCGCGCTTCGTCAACTCGTTCGTCAGGTCGCGGACCGCGTGCTGCGCGCGTGCCACCGCCATGCCGTAGCCGGGCACGATGATGACCGAGCGTGCGGCCTTCAGCAGCGCCGCCACTTGTTCCACCGTGGCCTCGGTGATGGTGCCGGTGACGGCAGCGGCGCCGGACGCCTTGCCGGCATCCGCACCGAACCCGGCGAATACCACGTTCCAGATCGACCGGTTCATCGCCTGGCACATGATGAACGAGAGGATGGCGCCCGACGACCCGACCAGCGCTCCGGTGATGATGAGCAGGTCGTTCGACAGCATGAAACCGGCGGCCGACGCGGCCCACCCCGAGTAGGAGTTCAGCAGCGACACGACGACCGGCATGTCGCCGCCGCCGATCGCCATCACGAGGTGGATGCCGAGCAGCCCGGCGAGGGCCGACATGATGCCGAGCGGCAGCAACCCATCGGCCGCGTGCGCCCGCAGGAACAGCACGCCGAGGCCGAGCATCGCCAGCACTGCCACGGCATTCAGCGCATGCCGCGCCGGCAACAGTAGCGGGCGGCTGCCTATTGATCCGCGCAACTTGAAGAAGGCGACGATCGAGCCCGTGAACGTCACCGCGCCGACGAGCACACCGACGTAGATCTCGGCCAGGTGCACGCTGTGGCCGGGTGTGGCCCCGGTCACCACGCGGCCAAGTTCCGCCATCTCCGCCGTGGCGCCGGGGATGGGCGCCAGGTAATTCGCGAAGCCGACGAGTACCGCCGCCAGCCCGACGAAGCTGTGGAGCACGGCCACCAATTCGGGCATGGCCGTCATGGCGACGCGCGACGCCAGCAGCGCGCCCACCACACAGCCGATAAAGATGACCACGCCGAGCAGGCCAAGCGCACTGCCCGACGCGCCGCCAGTGGCGGTGCCGCCCATGATGAGGGCCGCCAGCGTGGCGACGACAGCCAGGCCCATGCCGACGACCCCGAGCAGGTTGCCCTGCCGTGCGGTCTGCTGCGACGAGAGCCCGCGCAGGCTGAGGATGAAGAGGATGCTCGCCGCGAGCCAGGCGAGCGCGATGGCCGGATGGGTGAAGGTGATCATCGCGGCCTACTTCCGAAACATCCGCAGCATGCGCTGCGTCACGAGAAAGCCGCCCGCCACGTTGATGGTGGCGACAAGGACGGCGACAGCGCCGAGGATGGCCGCAGCAGTCAACCCGCCGCCCGCCATCACCAGCATGCCGCCGACGAGAATGATGCCGCTGATGGCGTTCGTCACGCTCATCAGCGGCGTGTGCAGTGCCGGGGACACGTTCCAGATGACGTGCCAGCCGACGATGACCGCGAGCAGAAACACGGTGAGGTGGCCGAGGAACTCTGGCGGTCCCGTCAGCGCCGCCACGCCCAGCAGCAGCGCCGCGCCTGCGCCCATGGCCAGCGTCATCGTGCTGGAGGTGGCGGCCGCCGAGGCGTCCGCGTGCGCCTTTGCCTGTGCCTTCACGTCGGGCAACGGTGCGCCGGTCCGCGGCCGCGGCCGCGTGGGCGGCGGCCACATCAGCGCGCCCTGATGCAACACCAGCGAGCCGCGCTCGACTTCATCCTCGAGGTCGACCCGCACAGCCCCCTCTTCGACGAACTCGGTCACCAGGTTCAGCACCGTCGTCGCGTAGAGTTCGCTCGACTGGCGCGCCATGCGGCTTGGCAGATCGGTGAGGCCGACGATGGTGACACCGAACTTCTCCACCACGCGGCCGCGCTCGGTGAGCGCACAGTTGCCACCTTGTTCCGCGGCGAGGTCGACGATCACGCCGCCGGTCGGCATCGCCACGACGGCGCCGGACGTAATCAGCTGCGGTGCCGGCTTGCCCGGAATCAGCGCAGTGGTGATGACGATGTCGCACTCCTCGGTGTGCCGCGCCAGCAGCGTCTGCTCCGCCAGCAGGAACGCGTCGCTCATTTCTTTCGCGTAGCCGCCTTCGCCTTCGCCGCTCTCCGTGAACTCGAGCTCGACGAACTGCGCGCCAAGGCTCTCGACCTGCTCGCGCGATGCTGCACGGGTGTCGAACGCCCGAACCTGCGCGCCGAGCGACTTCGCCGCGGCAATCGCGGCGAGCCCGGCGACGCCGGCGCCGACGACCAGCACCTTGGCAGGTGCCACTTTGCCGGCCGCGGTCATCTGGCCTGGGATGAAGCGTCCGAAATGCTCCGCCGCCTCGATCACCGCGCGGTAGCCGGCGATGTTCGCCATCGCGCTGAGCGCGTCCATCTTCTGAGCGCGCGTGATGCGCGGCACGCAGTCCATCGCGAACGCCGTCGCCTCGCGTGCGGCCAGTTGCTCGAGCAGCGGCTTGTGCTGCGCCGGCCAGAGGAAGCTGACGAGCACCGCCCCCTTCTTCAGCAGCAGCGGCTCGTCGTAGTCGGCGTCGGGCAGCGCCATCGGCGGACGCACCTTGACGACGATGTCCGAGGTGGCCCACACCGTCGCCGCCTCGGTCACGATCGAGGCACCGCTCTCCTGGTAGTCGGCGTCGGAGTAGCCCGCGGCCAACCCGGCACCGGCCTCGAGTTGCACCTCGAGGCCCATCTTCCTGTAGCGGACGACGGTGCCTGGCGTGGCCGCCACGCGGCGCTCGTCCGGATAGATTTCTTTGGGAATTCCGATGATCAGAGGCACGTGTAGTCCAGAGGCGAGGGGTTGACTGCGTGGTCGGCGCGGTGGCTGACCGCAGCGCGGCTCATTCTAGCGCCATTGCCTGCGATGGTTTCGGTTCATTTGGACGCGGCCGGCCCGCTCGCGCCGTACGCCGTGCCGATGTCGCCCCATCGTGGCGAACGTCTGACTATGCGCCCGCGGGGCTCGGGTCGGTGAGGGAGTCGGCTTCGGCCTGCGCCACGGCCCTCGTGGTGTCGGTGGCGACGAGCAGGACGAGGCCGCCAATGATGAGGAGGATGAGGGAGAGGATGGCCTGACGATAGGAGCCCGTGGCACCAGCCACCGCCCCGAAGATCAGCGGCCCGAGCCACGACGTACCCCGCTCGGAAATCTCGTAGAGGCTGAAGAACGCCGCCTCCCGGCCGGCGGGAATCATCAGCGAGAACAGGGAGCGCGACAGCGCCTGCGACCCACCGAGCACCAGGCCGAGGACGGCGCCCATTCCCCACGCCTGCGCCTGGGTGTCGAGCCAGCCGTACGCGAACACGACAAGCCCGGCCCACACCACGAGCGACACGAGGATCGACCGCTTGCTGCCAATCCGGCGGGCGAGCCGCTCGAACGCCAGCGCGCCGAACAGCGCCACGATCTGAATCATCAACACCAGCCCGATGAGAAACGCCTCGTCGACCGGCAGTCCCTTGGCCACGAACAGTTCCTGCGCGAGGACGACCGACGCCACGCTGATGACCGTCTGGATGCCGTCGTTGTACGACATGTAGGCGAGGAGGTAGCGGCGCGTGTGCGGCAAGCGCCGCAATTCGCGCAGCGTGCCGGCCAGTCCGATGACTCCCGCGTAGAGCAGCGAGCCGTCGGGTCGAGGCAGTACATGGCGCCGGCGGCGCAGCCTGGCAAAGGCGAACAGGCTGAAGCCGCCCCACCACAGTCCCGCAGACAGCAGCGACAGCCGCACGGCCAACCCCTGGCCGATGCCGAGCGTCTCGCGGAACGTGATGAGGGCGAGGTTCAGGGCCAGCAGCGAGCCGCCGCCGGCGTAGCCGAGCGCGTAGCCGCGGCTCGAGACGCCGTCGCGCCGATCGGGTGTGGCGATGTCGTTGAGAAAGGCGTTGTAGAGCAGGACGCTGGCGCCGAAGCACAGGTTGGCGACGATGAGCAGCGCCCCGCCGAGGAGATAGCGCGGCCCCTCGACAAAGAACATCAGGCAGGTGGCGACGACTCCGGCCGCGCAGAAGCCGGCCATCAGCGGCTTCTTCAGGTCGGTGAAGTCGGCCACCGGCCCGAGCATCGGCAGCAGCAGTACCTGCAGCAGCACTGACGCCGAGATGCAGTAGGGAAAGAGCGACTTCGCCGTGACGGCCAGCGGGCCAAGTGCCAGCACTACGCCGTTTTCCGAGACGTCTGCCTGCGCCAGCGCCGTGAGGTAGGGGCCGGCCAGTACCGTCACAACCGTCGTGATGAAGGCGGAATTGGCCCAGTCGTACAGCATCCAGCCACGAATCTCGCGCGGGTCGTTGATGGGGTGGTGTGCGGACATGAGGCGGGCGGCGGGATTATCGCACGCGTCTGCGGCCGCCATGGCCAGCGCTCCCGCACCCCGTCGCGTGGCGACCCGGCTATAATCCGAGGGGTTGTCACCCAATCGGGCGACGCCAATCTTGTGAGGACTGATGCGGTTGAGTGTTTCGACGATTCTGCTGTCGACCCTGCTGTGGGCCGGTTCTGCGGCGGCGGCGACCGTCACCGGTGTGGTGTCGGACACGACCGGCGGCGTACTGAACGGCGCCACCGTCGTGCTGCGCCGCGTCGCCACCGGCGAGGAGCGTGCGGTCGAGACGGCCGCTGATGGCCGCTTCACCCTGAGCACCGACACGCCCGGCACCTACCTCGTCATCGTTCGGCGCAGCGGCTTCTCCGATGCCGCCCGCACGGTCGTTGTCGAGCACGCCTCGGACGCCATCACGGTGGCGGTCGAACTCGAAGTGGGCGTGGTCAACGCCCAGGTGAGCGTCACCGCCAACCGCGCCGAGCGCGAAACGCGCACGATTCCGCTGCACGTGGGAAGTATCAGCCGCGCCGCGATCGAGCAGGCAAACACGCGCTCGACCGGCGATGCACTGGCGGACACCGCCAGCATCACTTCTGTCGGCGGCGGCCCCTTCGGTGTGCGGCCGCGCCTGCGCGGGCTCGACTCGACGCGCATGCTGGTTCTGGTCGACGGTGAGCGCCTCAACACGGCGCGCCAGGCGACCGACCGCACGGGCGCCGAGGCCGGCCTGGTGTCGCCAGACGCGATCAGCCGCATCGAGATCGTGAACGGCGCCGGCACGTTGCTCTACGGCTCGGACGCGCTCGCCGGCACGGTGAACATCATCACCAACGAACCCGGCTTCACCGACGCGATGCGCCTCATCTACGGCGTCAACAGCTTCTACAGTTCGAACGAGAACGGCCGCCGCGGCACGGCCACGGTCGGCTTCACCTCGCCCGCAGCCTCGCTGCGGGTGCAGGCGGGCCTCGAGTCGTTCGACAACTACAAGGCTGGGGCGTTCGACGTGGAGGACACGCGTCCCTACTTTGCGTCCGGCCAGTTGAAGCGGACCGACACCATCGACACGAACTTCGGCTTCACGTTCAAGTCGTTCCCCGACCCGTTCAACACGCCGTATGTCCGCACCGACACGGAGATCCCGAGTTCGGGCGCCAACGGCAACTTCCTGAATGTCTCGAGCCTGCTCCGTGTGGGTGAGCGCCGTTCGGTCCGCCTCCGCTACCAGCGACGCCGGATGAACGACGTCGGCTTCCCCGACTTCCAACCGCCGATCTTCTTCAACGCCACGGCGCTGCCGTTCAGTAACCTCGATCGTCTGTCGGCCAAGTACGAAGCGCAGGCCGTGACATCGTGGCTCGCCAACCTGTCGCTGACCGCGCACTACCAGCGGACTGAGCGCATGCTGCAGAACGCGCTGCCGGTGCAGTTCCCGGTGCCGACCGCCGTCACCTTCTTTCCGATCAACGTCTACCGGCTCGACATCCTGTCGCGTACCGAACAGCGCGTCTGGACGCCGGGCGTCGAGTTGCAGGCGGTGCTGCTGCCGGCCACGCATCACGTCATGACCACCGGTCTCACCTTCTACCGCGATCGCAGCAGCGACCGGCGCACCACGTCGACGACGACGTCGCTGCTCGGACAGGTGGCGCTGGGTGCACGCGGACCGGCCGCCGCGGTCCTCCCGACGCCGAGCGTGCTCGGCCCGGCGAGCACCGGCACACCGGTGCGTGTCCCCGACGCCAGTCTCCGCGACGTCGCGGTGTTCGCGCAGGACGAGTGGAAGGTGCTGCCGAACGTGTCGGTGGTCGCCGGCCTGCGCGGCGACTTCTACAACGTGACGACCGAGGCGACGCCCGGCTATGACATCCAGGCGGTGGTGCGTGGTGCGGTGCCGGCCATCGATCCGTCGACGCTGCCCGACCCGAACGGCGCCACCTATACGAGAAACGCGATGACCGGCGATATCGGCCTCGTGGCCAACCCGGGCGGCACGGTGAGTCCATTCCTGCGCTTCGGCCGCAGTTACCGTCACCCGAACCTCGAAGAGATGCTCTTCGCCGGTCCGGCCACCGCGGGCAGCATCGCCCCGAACGTGAAGGTGAAGCCGGAGACCGGCAACAACTTCGATGCGGGCGCGAAGTTCACCCTGCCGCGCCTGTCTGGCGGTGTGTATGCCTTCGTGAACCAGTACAAGGACTTCGTCGTGCAGGACCTGGCGATTGCGCAGACCGCGGCCGGTCCGCTGGCGCAGGCGACGAACTACGCCGACGTCCGGATCGGCGGCCTCGAGATGAACGCCGATGCGCCGCTCAACGTGGCGGGCGGCGTGCTGACGCTGAGCGGGTCGGGCGCGTTCACGCGCGGTACCATCACGAGCGGCATCAACCCGCTCAACGGCAAGTCGATCGACGGCGAGCCGGCGGACAACATCACGCCGGTAAAACTCGTCGGCAGCGCGCGCTTCACCGAACCCCGCGGTCACTGGTGGGTCGAGTACGGCGTGCGGACGCAGACGAAGGTGAACCGGGTGACGCCGACGCTGCTCACGTCGCCGTTCACCGTGGCGCAGGACTTCCTGTCGCTCGATGGCTTCACCGTGCAGCGGCTCGGCTGGGGCGTCGGCCTCTCACGCCACCGCGAGCGGCTGAACGTGGCCTTCGCCGTCGAGAACCTGACCAACCGTTTCTACCGCGATCAGTTCCAGTTTGCACCGTCGCGCGGCCGCACGTTCACCGTCGGCATCAGCACCGGCGCCTTCTAGTTCCGCGCCTCGGCAGAACGTGGCTGCCGACATCCAGCTCGGCTACCGCCCGGCAGTGCTGACACTGCCGGGCAGTTCTCCCCTGCCGCCTCCGCTCTGGTAGAATCGCCCCGCTCAGGGCGGCTCCAACTGCCGCGAGTTGTCATGCCCCACCGTATTTCCGACCCACGCGCCCGCGCCGAAGCCCAGCTTCGGCTCAGCGAGGAACGGTTCCGCCACATCTTCGAGAATGCTGCGGTCGGTATTGCCGAGGTAGGTCTCGACGGCCGCTTTGCGACGGTGAACGATACCCTGTGCGCCATCACCGGCTACGGCCGCGAGGAACTGCTGCAGCGGACCTTTCAGGACATTACTCATCCTGACGACCTCGAGGCTGACGTGGCCCTGGCGTCGAGGCTGGCCAGCGGCGAACTGCAGCACTACACGACGGAGATGCGCTACCTCCGTCGCGACGGATCCATCGTGTTCGTGAACATGTCGGGTTCGGCCCTGCGCGACACGTTCGGCGCGCCGCTCGGCTTCGTCGCGATCATCGAGGACATCTCGGAACGCAAGGCGGCCGAGGAGGCGTTGCGCCGCAGCGAGCAGCGCTTGCGCAGCGTCTTCCAGTTCGCCGACACCGGCATCGCCATCACCGACCTCGACGGCACCTTCCTCCAGTGCAATCCCGCCTACGAGGCCATCATCGGTTTCACCGAAGCGGAACTGCGCGTGGTGACCTTCGCGGAGTTGGTGCACACCGATGACCGCGCCGCGAACATGCAGGCGATCGCGGCGTTGCGCGCCGGCAACGTGCCGCACGTCGAGATCGAGCAGCGCTACGTCCGCAAGGACGGCACGCCGGTGTGGGTCCACAAGTTCGTGGCGTTGCTCTACGATGCCGCCGACCGTCCCGCCAACCTCATGGCACTGGTAACCGACGTGACCGGTCAGCGCCAGTTGAACGAGGCGCAGCAGGAAGCGATGCGGCAGAAAGACGCGTTCATCGCCGTGCTGGCGCACGAACTGCGCAACCCGCTGGCGCCCATCCGCACGGCCGTCGCCCTGCTCAACCGCGTCGGCCCGCCGGAGCCGCTGCTCGAACGTGCCCTCGGGGTGATCGACCGCCAGGTGGTGCACATGTCGAGACTGGTGGACGACCTGCTCGATGTGTCGCGCCTGTCGCGCGGCGAGCTGCGCCTGCAACGCGGTCCAACCCGTCTCGCGTCGGTCATCGAGAGCGCGCTCGAGCAGACGCAGCCGACGGTGTCGCAGCAGCGGCAGCATGTGCACGTTGAGGGACTCGACGAACCGATCGAACTACTCGACGCCGATGCGGTCCGCCTGACGCAGGTCGTGGGTAACCTGCTCGACAACGCCGCGAAGTACAGCCCTCCCGATACGGAGATCCGGCTGTCGGTGAGCCGCGAGGGTGGCGACGTCGTCATTCGCGTGCGCGACCGCGGTGTTGGTATCCCCGCCGAGCAACTACAGCGCGTATTCGAGCTGTTCGCGCAAACCGATAGCGCGCGGGCGATGAGCCGCGGCGGCCTCGGCATCGGTCTGGCACTCGCCCGCCAGTTGGTGATGCTGCACAGCGGCACGATCACCGCCTCGAGCCCAGGCCCCGGCCTCGGCAGCGACTTCGTCGTCCGGCTTCCCGTGCTGGCGTCCGCACTTCCGGCGCCGGAGCCGGCACCAGTCGCGGCGGAGCGAGCCCCGATCGGACGGCGGGTACTCGTCGCCGACGACAACCTCGACGCGGCCGAGATGCTGCAGGTGCTGTTCAGCAACGCCGGCTGCGACGTGCGGCAGGTGCACGATGGCGAGTCGGCGGTGCTCGAGACCGAGCGCTTCCGGCCCGACGTGGCGATCCTCGACATCGGGATGCCCGGCATGGACGGCTACGAGGCCTGCAGCCGGATTCGGCAGACGGCGTGGGGAGCCTCGATGCTCATCGTGGCGCTCACCGGGTGGGGGCTCGAGGCCGACCGGCAGCGGAGCGCGCGCGCCGGGTTCGACAAGCACTTCGTGAAGCCGGTCGACCCGATGACGCTCACCAGCTTCGTGTGCGACACGCTCGCGGCGCGACCACGCCCCTGAGATGGCCAGAATCGTCCGGCGCCTGCTCGAACCGCCCCACGAGTGTCCCTACCTGCCAGGTCGCATGGCGGTGCTCGATGTCGCCGTGCTTGTGGACGTGTCGTCCGATGAACTCGGCGTGCTACTGGAACGGGGATGGCGCCGTTTCGGTCCAGCATATTTCCGGCCGGTGTGCGAGGCGTGCGACGAGTGCGTCTCGCTCCGGATTCCGGTGGCGGGCTTCACCCCGTCACGTAGCCAGAAGCGGGCGCGCCGACTGGCCTCGGCGCTCACCCGCACCGTCGGCGTCCCGGTGGTCGACGATGAACGGCTGGCGCTGTACGCGCGGTGGCATGCCGAGCGTGAGTCGCAGCGCGGCTGGGAACCGAGCGGCCTGACTGCCGAACGCTATGCCTTCGACTTTGCGTTCGATCACCCGTCGGTCCGCGAGGTCACGTTCCGCGATGCTGCCGACCACAACCGCCTCGTCGGCGTTGGCATCATGGACGACGTGCCGGACGCGCTGTCGGCCGTCTACTTCTTCTGGGACCCGGAATATGCGCCGCCTTCACTTGGCGTGGCACAGATTGTCTGGATGATGGAAGACGCCGCGGCCCGCGGCCTCAGCTACGTCTACCTTGGATACTGGGTAGCGGGGTGCGCGTCGCTCGCCTACAAGGCACGCTATCAGCGGCACGAAGTGCTGGTGGGAGCCCCGGGGCTGCAGACGTCGGTGTGGCGCCTGGTGCCAACGCTGCCGGACGACGGGCCGCAATGAGCGCAGGCTAGTGTTCAGTGCGGTGGCGACCGGCCGTAGTGAACGTGCCTGCACCTGCCCGTGATCTGTCAGTTGCAGCCGCCCCTGTGCCGCCGGCGGGGGACGCCTTGGCATCAGTCGTACACTGTCGTGGTGCCGGACCCACTCGATTTCCCCGCCGTCGCACCGCCGATTGGCGCCGGACGCCCAACCCGGCGTCAGTAGCCGGCGGACGTCAGTGTCACCTCCGCCGGGAACACCACAGTCGAGGATCCTCTAATGCCGACTATCGACCATGCGGGAACGTGCCGAGGCGCGGCTCATCGAACGAGGGCGCGGTCCAGCCGCACGGTAACTCGGTGAGGGCAGGCCTGCGGCCACGCACCTGGGCGCTCTTCGTTCTGGTCGCGTCGCTCGTCGTCTACGCCGCCGCGGGTCTGCACCATATCTCGCTCCCAGGCCTGCAGCAGGACGAAGCCTGGGACGCGCTCATCGCGCTCGACACGCTGCACGGCGCGCCGCTCGGTGACACCCCGTCGGTCACGCTGCTCGGCCATCAACTGCCCCTGATGTCCACAACCCACGAGGGGCCAACCACCATCTACCTCTCGATGCCCACGCTCGCGCTCTCCGGGCCATCGGTGGCGGCGCTGCGGTTCCTGCACGTAATGGTCGGCCTGTTGACGCTCGTCCTGCTGTGGTCGCTGGCGCGTCGCTGGGGCGGCGCCAGGACCGCCGCCATCGCGGTGGGGCTCACCGCCACGTTTCCGGCCTTTGTCTGGTGGACGCGTGCCGGCGGCAACTGGAACGATCCGGTCCTGCCGGCGGCGCTCGGCATGGTGCTCCTCGCTGACCGATGGCTCGAGACCCGCCGTCCGCGCGATCTCGCCGGCGCGCTCTTCCTGGGCGGCGTGGGAGTCACCACCAAGATTCTCTTCGTCTGGATGGCCGTGCCCCTCCTGCTGGCACCGCTCCTCTGCCTCGGCCCCGTGGGCAGTTGGCAGTTGCTGCGCTCGGTCCGTGGCAGAACGGCCATCGCGGCGGGCCTGGCCCTCGCCGCAGGGCTGATGCCGATGCTGGCGTACAACCTGTCCGGTGCCGGCACGCTGCGCTTCGTGGCGGCGAACGCCGTCAGCACGCAACTCTACGGCTACGACAACCGCGACATCGTGCGGAACGTCGCCACGCAGGCGGTCGGCTTCCTGCGCCTCATGGGCGGCAGCACCGTGGTGTTCTCGGCGCCGTCGGGATGGCCGGTCGGCGCGCTGCTCTTCGCGCTCGGACTCGCCGGCATGTCGACCTGGCTTGTCCGACGCTGGCGGGCGGACCGGCACGCGCGCGCAACCGACCGCGCGCTCCGCCGCCGCCTGTTCCTGCTGCTGACCGTGGTGACCGTGGTGCCGATCAGCGCGGTGACGCCGACCCACGCGAGCCCGGCCTACCTGTTCATCATCGTGCCGTTCGCCTGGCTGCTCGTGGCATGGGCCGTCGTCGATGGATGGGACGCGCTGGCCCGCCGCTATCCCGGCAGGCCGTGGGCAGGCGCGGCGGTGCTCGTCGTTGGGCTGACGGCAGGTAACCAGACTGCGACCAATGTCCGTGTCGCGGCGCACTTCGATCGTACGGGCGGCAGGGGGCTATGGTCCGACGCCGTCACCACGCTGGCGTCCCGCGTGCAGCATGAATGGGCGGGCCGCCCGCTCGCCGCCATGGACTGGGGCTTCTCGCGTAACGTGGCGTTCTTG
>Ga0114966_10000193_pt1 | contig 57812 bp, 61 predicted proteins | sample M_130207_XF_Meta_FD_87029 | JGI IMG/M metagenome (GOLD analysis project Ga0114966, IMG submission 87029) | Freshwater microbial communities from Lake Montjoie, Canada to study carbon cycling - M_130207_XF_MetaG | ecosystem: Environmental > Aquatic > Freshwater > Lake | place: Lake Montjoie... | reverse complement strand
CGTTTGCGGGTCGCCCGACCGTCGCGCAAACAGAGTTATTATTTTCGAGCGATGGGGTTAAAATTACAATCACCGGCAGCAATCCCAAAGCCACCGGTGCCTTGGTCATCTCATCAACCATCAACGGCCTTCCAGTCACCTCCATCGGCCAAGCTGCGTTCAAAGGTTGCAGTGGTCTGACGAGCGTGACAATCCCCGACAGCGTCACTTCCATCGGCGGCGATGCGTTCTTTGGGTGCACTGGGTTGACGAGCATGACAATCCCCAACAGCGTCACTTTCATCGGCGACTGGGCGTTCTCTGGGTGCACTGGATTGACGAGCGTCACAATCGGCAACACCGTCACTTCCATCGGCAACGCGGCGTTCTCTGGCTGCACTGGATTGACGAGCATGACAATCCCCGACAGCGTCACATCCATCGGCGACTATGCGTTCTCTGGCTGCACTGGATTGACGAGCGTGACGATCGGCAACAGCGTCAGTTTCATCGGCGCCTATGCGTTCTCTGGGTGCACTGGATTGACGAGCATGACAATCGGCAACAGCGTCACTTCCATCGGCGACGGTGCATTCTCTGGATGCAGAGGATTGACGAGTGTGACGATACCCAACAGCGTCACCTCCATCGGCTATGTGGCGTTCCAGGAGTGCTCTGGATTGACAAGCGTGACGATCCCCGCCAGCCTCACCTCCATCGGCGACGGTGCGTTCGACGGGTGCAGTGGTCTGAAGGGCATCACAGTGGATATTGCTAACTCCGCCTATAGCAGCAACGACGGTATTCTTTTCAACAAAGCGCAGACATCACTCATCGCTTTCCCCGGAGGAAAAACAGGTGCTTACACCATCCCCGACAGCGTCACATCCATCGTCAACGATGCGTTTGCTGGCTGCTCTGGATTGACGAGCGTGACGATCCCCAACAGCGTCACCTCTATCGGTATCGATACGTTCTCTGGGTGCAGTGGATTGACGAGCGTGACGATCCCCAACAGCGTTAACTCCATCGACCAGGGTGCGTTCTATGGGTGCAGTGCACTGACGAGCGTGACGATCCCCGACAGCGTCACCTCCATCGGCGATTGGGCGTTCGCTTATTGCAGTGGATTGACGAGCGTGACGATCCCCAACAGCGTCATCTCCATCGGCGATTGGGCTTTGGCTTATTGCAGTGGATTGACGAGTGTTTACTTCATGGGAAATGCACCCAGCGTCGGAAGGGATGTGTTCTTAGATACGACCGCCACGCTGTATTATCTGCCTAGCAAAGCAGGTTGGAGGGATCCGTTTGCGGGTCGCCCGACCGTCGCGCAAACAGAGTTATTATTTTCGAGCGATGGGGTTAAAATTACAATCACCGGCAGCAATCCCAAAGCCACCGGCGCCTTGGTCATCCCATCAACCATCAACGGCCTTCCAGTCACCTCCATCGGGTTCGGGGCGTTTTGGGGATGCACTCAACTGACGAGTGTCTTGCTCCCCGCCAGTCTCGAATCCATCAGCGACTGGGCGTTTAAAGGTGCAAGCGGATTGAGGAACGTGACGATCCCCAGCAGTGTCACCAACATGGGTGCCTATGCGTTCGAGGGTTGCAGTGGGTTGGGGAATGTGATTGCCATCCCATCGACTGAAAAGGCTTCCTCCGCGTTGACGTTCGGCGGTCTTAAGCAAACTTACTCTGGCTCAGCGCAATTACCGACAATTCAGACGGTGCCAAGTGGTTTAGCGGTGAAGTTTTCTTACAATGATTCCCCTGCGTTGCCAACGAACGCGGGCACCTACACTGTGGTCGCTTTGGTTCAGGATTTGAATTATGCGGGGAGAGCTACTAACACATTGGTAATTGCAAAAGCCGTAGCGAACTTGAGTTTGGGCAACCTCATTCAGCCCTATGATGGTGTCGCCAAGGTTGTTTCGGGCATTACAACTCCCCAAAATCTCTCCTATACTCTGACTTACAACGGTTCGGTAAACCGACTAACGAACGCGGGTACCTATACGGTGATGGGTTCCATTTCTGATCTTAACTACAAGGGCAATAGCCTAGCGTCGCTCATCGTTACCAAGGGCACGGCGACTGTGGATCTAACCGATCTTGAGCAATCGTTTGACGGAAAGGGCAAGGATGCTTTAGCAGTCACAAGACCGGGCAACTTACCGGTTTCTTTCACCTACAACGGCGCGACGGTTGCTCCGACGAATGCTGGCAGCTACACCGTTATCGGCACGGTCAACACAGCTAATTACATCGGCAAAGGGATGAACACTTTGGTGATTAGCAAGGCGTTGGCAACCCTGACGCTGGCGAACTTAGATCAAACTTTTGATGGTCTTGCGAAAGTCGTCAAGGTCTCCACGACCCCGAGCACATTCCCTGTCACAGTGACTTACAATGGTTCCGTTGATGCTCCGACGAACGCGGGGAACTACCCTGTTATCGCGACACTAACGGATGCGAATTACGCGGGGAACACGACTGGGGTGTTAACGATCAGCAAACGCACTGCAGTAGTGAATTTTTCGAGCTTAGCACTTACCTACACGGGTGCTGCGCGGTCCGTCAAAGCAAGCGCGATTCCGGCCCACGTTTCAGTCGCGGTCACTTACAATGGATTACCCAATGCTCCCACCAACGCAGGGAATTACACCGTCGTTGGCATTGTGGAGGATGCGAATTACACAGGCAGCCGAACGAACATCCTTTCAATCGCCGCCGTGCCCGTTTTCATTACACGCCAACCTGTGAATACGGTGGCAGAAGTTGGTCGAGCAACGGGCCTGAGCGTGACTCATGGAGGCTCGCCACCATGGACCTATCAGTGGGTAAAAGATGGCACTCGTTTAAATGGTCAAACCAATCGAACCTTAAGTTTTACATCCTTTGAGTTCACGGATATCGGCACTTACTATGTGGTCATCAGCAACTCTCAGGGGATGTTGTTGAGTCGGCCAGGAAGACTTAGCGTCGCCACCGCCGCGCTTCACGCTTGGGGACTCAATGGTGACGGTCAAGCTGGCCCCACCGCGCCCGAAAACGTTTTCAGCCCGCAAAGCGTGACTACCAATGTGGTTGCAGCCGCGAGTGGCGGAAGCCATTCATTGTCTCTCCGAGGGGATGGAAGGCTGTTCAGCTTTGGCAAAAATACCGACGGTCAATTGGGTAATGGCACGACAGACGCGAGCCTAATTCCGCTCTCCGTCGCGAGTAATGTCCTGGCAATTGCTGCGGGTGAGAGGCACTCGCATTTTGTGAAGGCCGACGGAACATTGTGGTCCATGGGACTTAATTCCCACGGCCAATTAGGCAACGGCTCAACGAGTAATCTCAATCGTCCGGTCGCTGTGGCGAGTAATGTGGTCGCGGTAGCCGCCGGTCAATATCATTCCCTGTTCATCAAGGCCGACGGCACATTGTGGTCCATGGGGTTGAATTCCAACGGGCAATTGGGGCGAGCAAGTTTGACAAGCACCAATCGACCTATTTTGATCGCTAGCAACGTCGTGGCAGTGGCCGCAGGTCAGAGTCACTCTTCCTTTATCAAAGCCAACGGCACACTTTTTACGATGGGCCTCAATTCTAACGGCCAATTAGGAAATGGCACCACGGCGGAATCAAGTCAACCCGTAGTGGTGGCCAGCAACGTTGTAGCGGTTGCCGCCGGCGGATCCCACACCGTTTTTGTCAAAGAGGATCGTAGCCTTTGGGCAATGGGCGCGAACGATTCAAACCAACTGGGGAACGGGTCGATCGGGAATACAACGCTACCAACCTCCGTTGCGAACGACGTCTTGACTGTCGCAGCCGGACTCAGCCACTCCATGTTCATTCAAACCGACGGCACGATCTGGGGGATGGGAGCAAACGACTTCGGTCAACTCGGCAACGGATCCACGCTCGCGACGAGTAGTCCGGTTCTTGTGAACGGCGGCGGATTAGTGGCGGGTTTCCTCGCACGCGGGCCAGCTTCCCAGCATACCTTGGCGCTCGTTGGCTCCGCTTTGCTCTGGAATCCTAACCAACCACCATCGAATTTACTACTTGCGCGAGCTAGCGAAGATTACTTTGGTGCCGAAGAGACCCAACTGGACAATGATGATCTGCAAGGTAGCGAGTCGGCTGGCACGTCTACCTACCCCCCGACATTGCGTGTTTCTATCGAGGCAGAGCTGATCAAGGTGACATCCTCTGCTTCCGCAGCGGGGTTTACACTTGAGTATTCCTCATCACTCGGACGATCCGCAGTCTGGTCGCCCGTGTTGGGAATCTCCAATCCTCTGGTGGGAGCGACTGAAATCAGAATCATCCCCAGCGAAGAACCCGCCTTCTATCGCCTACAAAAGTCGCGCGATTAAAGGTGACCATCCGACAGTTGGATAACCCGCGCGGCCCGTCCAGCAAGGTCAGCGTCGTGTGTGGCGATGACGAGCGTTGCTCCGCGTTCCTTGCGTAAACTGAGGAGCAGATCGATTGTCTCATCTCCCGTTTTTGAATCCAAGTTGCCCGTTGGTTCATCCGCTAGAATCAGAATCGGATCATTGATGAGAGCGCGAGCAATCGCCACCCGTTGTTGCTCACCCCCCGACAACTCAGAGGGCCGGTGATCCAGACGATCGCCTAGCCCGACACGTTGAAGTAAGTCGGTCGCTTTGGCTTCTAATTCGCGAATAGAATGGCGAGCCATGCGTCCAGGCAAACAAACATTCTCCAAAGCACTCAACTCTGGCAACAAATGGTAGGCTTGAAAAACGAACCCGATATTTTTGTTCCGAAATTCAGCCATCAAGCGCGGCGGCAAGGTGGTCAAGTTTTGACCTCGGAACCAGATTTCGCCTTCGTCCACGGTATCAAGACCGCCCAGCAAATGTAGGAGAGTGCTCTTTCCAGCGCCCGACGCTCCGCGCAACGCCAAGAAATCTGACTCCTCCACTTCAAAACTCACCTTGCGCAACACCGGTACGAGTCTTCGCCCCATGCGGTAGCTTTTCGTCAGATTCTCCGCGCGTAGCAACGACATAATCAGATCAATGCAACAATCGAAACGGCTGCTTCATCGGCCAAATCTTAGAGTTCCTCAAGTCGGATGTTCCTAAACTTGACCTCCGATTGGGCATCATGATTTTGAAGCCCAATGTATCCCTTTTGGGATCGAGGTAATTCGGCATCAATGGTTTTAACAAAATTTACATTCACCATGACCTGAGCACCTATCGCCGTCAACGTGAGGGTATTCCACTGGCCTGGGGGTCGCAGGGCATTTTTGCTCGGGGCAAGCACTTCATAAATCGAGCCTGGCCCGGTTTTTGTCGGCGGCTTCTCCGGCGCGTCATAGATTTGAAATTCATACCCCGTGAAAGCGGGATTCTTCTCTTGGGCAGAGTGGAAAAAAACTCCACTATTTCCACCCTTGTTGATCATGAATTGAAGCTCGAGTCTAAAGTCCCCGTAAGTCTTACGTGAGCAAAGCCACGAACCTGATTTTTCTGGATTTGTAGTCCAATTAATACCGTTGCGACCTACCAAAAGCTCGTCCTCAACAGTCCAATCGCCCCCTTCCAGCTTCGTCCAATTCAGCAGATTCTGGCCGTTAAAAACTTCCTTGCAGCGAGTTTCCTCACCGTGGATCCATCGGAGGAGATCGCGAGTCGTGCGAATCGCCTCATACTCTCCTTCAGCACTACCCACCGATGATTCGATCCCCACATAACTGCGGTAACCGCCGTCACGCACAACCCGCATCATCTTAAAAAAGTCCGTATCCTCCACCAAACCCGACGTTCCAAATTTGGTCGCTTTAGCACTCACTGCTTTTGCGAAAGGCATCATCTGTTCGACAGCTTCATAACGATTGATAGCGTCAGGAAAACTTGCAAAATCAGGCATCAAACCAAAGTTAGATTTGTTAACGGATTTGACCAACGCCGTGAGCCATGCTGGATCCGACGATAATCCCCCGTGATTCTCAATCACGAGATTGAGACCCGACAAGGCTGCATGTTCCGCCAACACCGAACAGCTTTCAGCCAGACGACGACCGAGTTCATCAGGAGTTCCATCCCCCACCGCCTTAGTTCTCACCGTCAGACAATTGAGCACCGTCGCCGCATCAAGCCATAACTTAGTAGAATCGATTGCTTTTTGACGCTCGTTTGCATCCGCAGAAGCGAGCCTGCCGTTAGTCTCCAACATCAGCAGGCCAATCCGCACCCCCTCAGCATTCGCCCTATTCCTCAACTCTTGGAGATAAGACTTGTCACTCACTTTTTCCAAGAAAAACGAATCCGCAAGCTCGACACAATCAATAGAAAAATCACGCTTAGCAATGCGTGGAAAATCAAGATGTTGAACCAGATTCTTCTTCAACGAATGCACAAGCGACCATTCCGAAAGCGAAATGCGAAACGGCCCCCACACCGGCTCAAACCCTGCAGCAATCCGTGGAAGCAATGAAAATCCAGCCAATGCGGCGGAGCCAGATTTGAGAAAAGTACGCCGATTCATATCAAGCTAACTTCGTACGAGATTACCAACCCTCCTGTCAAGGTATTGCGGTTTTTGGAAACCCAAACATTTCATCTCTCAAAAGTTCTTTTTTATCGTGACATGCTTGGTGTATGACCTAGAGTGCTCCTCCCTTTGACGACCCTATCGTCTAGCGGTTAGGACACTGCCCTTTCACGGCAGGTGCACGGGTTCGATTCCCGTTAGGGTCGCCACTCTTTTTCGTTTCTCCACAGAAACCTCTTTCCAAACTCGGTGTGCGTTCTACAGTAGACGCGGATGGGGCGATTGGCGCAGCGGTAGCGCATCTGCTTTACACGCAGTTGGTCGGGGGTTCGAGTCCCTCATCGCCCACCACTTTGCCCGTTCGATTAAGTTTTTCCGGCAACGAATGACTCGACGTCCTATGAAAGGAAAGCACAATTCCTCGACAGTCAAACTGGGTCTGCTCCAGATGCAGGCTTCAGCCAATCCCAGAGATAATTTTCGCCGCACTCTTGCTGCGGTGGAGGCTGCGGCGAAAAAAGGGGCTAAAATCATCTGCACTCAAGAGTTGTTTCGCTCCTATTACTTTTGTCAAAACGAGGATCATGCCAATTTCAAACTGGCTGAATCAATTCCTGGCCCATCCACGGACGCGTTTCAGAAAATCGCAAAAAAACATGGTGTCGTGATCATTGCATCCCTCTTTGAAAAAAGGGCGGCGGGTCTGTATCACAATTCGGCTGCCATTATTGATGCCGATGGGTCGTTGTTGGGTATTTATCGAAAGATGCACATTCCCGATGACCCGCTTTTTTACGAAAAATTTTATTTTACCCCCGGAGATCTTGGTTTCAAAACGTGGTCCACAAAGTTTGGACGCCTCGGTGTCTTGATCTGCTGGGATCAATGGTATCCCGAGGCCGCGCGATTAACAGCGATGCAAGGTGCCGATATTCTGTTTTTCCCGACGGCGATTGGTTGGCATCCGGCTGAAAAAGCCGAGTACGGAGTCAACCAACACGGTGCTTGGGAATTGATCCAACGCAGCCATGCCGTGGCTAATGGATGCTATGTCGCTTCGGTGAATCGGATCGGTTTGGAAAGACCGATCGGCGGTGACGGGATCGAATTCTGGGGACAAAGTTTTGTCGCAGGAACTTCGGGACAAATTCTCGCCAAAGCCAGCGTGGATCAGGAGGAAACCATGATCGTGCCGGTAGATTTGGATAAGGTAGATGTGACCCGAACCCATTGGCCGTTCTTGCGCGACAGGCGTATCGATGCCTACGGTGATTTGACCCGTCGCCTAGTTGATTGAAACTCGTTTTTCAAGGCCATGGTTTTAGCTCCCCAAGCCAGCCCGTCGGTCAGCGAGCACCTTCTCGGTGGGTATATAAGTCGCCGCGAACTGTGTGCGGTAATCCGCGAAAGTGCCTGCCGCCAGATGCGTTCGGATGTCCTGCATCACACGTAGATACATATGGCTGTTATGCACGCTCAACATTCGTAGGCCGAGAATTTCATCAACATTCAACAAGTGTCGCAGGTAGGCTCGCGTGAAGTTGCGACAAGCGTAGCAGGGGCAGTCCTCCTCGATCGGTCGAAAATCAGCTTTGTAACCGCCTCCTTTGATGCTGATGGTTCCTTTGTAGGTGAATGCTGTTCCGTTTCGTGCGACCCGAGTTGGGAGCACACAATCGAACATGTCCACCCCACGGGCTACCAATTCCACCAATTGAGCAGGGGTCCCCAGCCCCATCGCATATCGTGCTTTGTGTTCGGGAAGAAACGGTTCCGAAAACTCCACAGCCTTCATCATTTCAGGCTCTGGCTCGCCGACGCTCACACCCCCGATGGCATACCCATCAAAATCCATGGCTGTGAGTTTGCGGGCACATTCCTCACGCAATTTGGGATCGTTGCCACCTTGAACGATGCCAAAAACCTGTTGCCCCACAGCACGAGGTTGGAGCCGACATTCCTCCGCCCATCTCAGGGTGCGGTCGACTGCGGCGCGTATCTCTTCCGGTGGGGCATCATGCGGGGGGCATTCGTCAAATGCCATGGCGATATCCGACCCTAGCAGTCGCTGAATTTCCATCGATTCCTTTGGCCCGATAAACAGAAGAGACCCGTCGAGGTGCGATCGGAATTCGACTCCATGGGCCTGAACCTTGCGAATCTTTGCCAAACTGAACACCTGGAACCCGCCGCTGTCGGTCAAGATGGGAAGGGACCAATTCATGAAACGATGCAACCCCCCGCCTTGGCCAATGATGTCCATCCCCGGCCGAATACTCAGGTGATAGGTATTTCCTAAAATGACCTGAGTCCCCATCTCAATTAACTCTCTGGGGTCGAGAGCCTTCACCGTCGCTTGGGTGCCTACGGGCATGAAGACGGGGGTTTCAATCACGCCATGCGTCGTCGTCACTCGGCCCAAACGAGCTCGACTGGAGGTATCTTTTTGTATCAACTCAAACACGCCCCGATCATGAATCTGATCACCATGAAACAAAACAAAAATACCGCATCAGAATTACCCGATGCGGTAGAAATGTAACAACGGAGCGATCTACTTGACCTTCCGAGCCGCAGAACGCTCAGCTATCCATAGCAGATCCTTGTTGGGCGTTGGGGAGGTTTGGCTTGCAGATGGAAAAACACCCTTCACAACGATCGAACGACTGTCTGTCCACTTCTTGATCTCCGAATGGCCATCCATGAAAGCAAACCCGCAAGCTTTATTGTGGAAAGAGGCTGGAATATCGATCCACCTGAGTGCCACACCGGGGCCGACGGTTCCAATACCGCCGTCGTTGATGCTAAAGGGATCCTCGTCAACGAAAACGAAGATCATCGAAGGCGAGGGTGCGATCAGATCCGCTTCTTTGCCGTAGGTGAGGAAAGTTTGATTCAAGGAATGGCCATGGTTTCCATCGAGCCATGGGCCAGCTACGGCGGTTCTTCCTCCCTTAATCCGAGAATCGGTTCCGACCGCTTGACTCATGGAGAAGCTACGATTACGGATCAATTTAGCATTCCCCCCAAAATCCCAAGGCTTACTGTCTCCCGGACATTTATAGATTTTAATGTTTCCACCGGTGTATGGTGCCAGTTTGGCCTTTTTGGGATTGTTGAGGAAAACGTCGTTGGTGGCGGCAGTCTTATCGGTCATTGAGCCGCTGACCCAGTTCCCATCGTCGTTAGAGTTTCCATCATCGGGGTTTGGTGGATAGAAGTCGCTGTAATCCGTTGCGTAGAGCTTAAAGGCGAGCATCATCTGCTTGCCGTTATTCATGCAGAGGATGCCCTGAGCCTTGGTCTTCGCTTTGGCGAGAGCGGGTAGGAGCATGCCGGCGAGAATCGCGATGATCGCGATGACCACCAAAAGTTCGATCAGAGTAAACCCGACAGCAGAACGTTTGTTTGCTTGGATAATCATTGGGGTAAAAGCGGTGAAATATAAGGCTGCAAATTGCGCCACTATTTGGTTTTGACTGTTGTGTTTTCCGACCACCATTTGACGTCTTGGAGTGAATCTCCCGCAGGGACATTCAACCCCAACATCCCGTTATACTTGGCGGCAGCTCTGATCTTGGTTCCTTTCCATCGACGAATTTCCGAATGACCATCGGCGAAGGAAAAACCACAAGCTCCGTTATGATAACTGGCTGGGAAGTCGATGATACTGCCTGATGTTGCAGCCGGTTCCACCATCTGCACTGCGCAGGCTGCATCGTTGATACTATCGGGATGCTCATCAATAAAAACCCAAGTTTTTGCAGGGATCACGATCACGGAATCTTTGTCATAGATCCGGTAAGGAGGGGAGGGTAACCATCCACCAAAATCGAAAACTTGACTCATCGAGATGCTGCGAATTCGTGGAGTGTAGTTATTGTTGGCCACCTTTCCCATCGCGGCCTTGTCCGAAGGGCATTTGTAAACGGTGTAAGATTTCCCTGCGTAAGCAAACAGGGGTCCGCGTGATACGAACGTGATGTTGGTGTTCTCGCCGCTTCCGGGAAACGATAAGTTTCCTTCGATCCAAACAGGACGACCTCCTTGGGATAACGAAGCGACCAACTTGTCATTGTTATCGAGGGCATAAAGCTTCCATGCCAACATGAGTTGTTTGCCGTTTCCCATGCAGAGGATGCCCTGAGCCTTGGTCTTCGCTTTGGCGAGAGCGGGTAGGAGCATGCCGGCGAGAATCGCAATGATCGCGATCACCACCAATAGTTCAATCAGCGTGAACCCCGCACGAAAGAACCGAGTTTTTTTGGTAGAAACCTTGGCATCAGTTCGCATAAATTTATTCAAAGGTTTGATGTGACGACTCCGCACTTTTAAGTAATCAATGTGTGCGTGTCAAACTTACATAGTGCTTAAAGCATGGCAAGTGTGCTTTTGTTGGCACAGCACGGATTTGGACGTTAGTCATCCCGAAGAATTGGAAACTCACCAATTTGGACCACTTCGATGTTGGAACCTTCCTTCCTCAGTATTCGAGCACTCACTGGTGCGCCAATTCGAGCCAAAAGGATCCGAGATCGGCTGGGGCCTAGGACGCTTAGGGTGGTGGAATAGGAGTCGGCAGTGATACTATCGGGGGCGATCACGTAGACCAAGCTATGGTCGGTCAGACCTAACCCCGTCTTGGGATTGACGATGTGTGAGTAGCGCACGCCGTTCATTTCCAGTTTTTGAACGGCATCACCGGAGGTCGCAAATCCACAGTTTCGGAGATGAACGAATTGTGAGGGTTCGTTGGTCTGGGAATCCAAGGGCGGCACTTCGATTTTCCAACCGCTCTTGCCGGGTGGAGCTTCGCCAAGGGCCATATCGCCTCCTCCAGTCACAAGCGCACGATTGAAGCCATGCTGCTGCAAGACTCTAAGAGCCTCATCCAACGCAAATCCTTTGGCAATGCCTCCGAGATCCAGATGCATATTAGGGAGCAACAAACGGACAGAACGAGCTTTGGGATTCAGCACAATGTTTCCGTAACCAACCCGTGCCATTGCGGCTTGAATGCGATCAGGGTGGGGTAACTGATGTTCGCGCCTAGCCTTGCGCCATAAAGTAATTAGGGGGCCGACGCTGACATCGAACGCGCCGTCACTTTCTTGAGATCGTCTTTGAGCCATCACCAAAACTTTCCATAGTTCAGGACTCACTTTGACATCGAGGTTTTGACCCGATGTGCGGGCTAATAGGTTAAGTTCACTGTCGGTTTCGTAATCTGAAAGAATCTGATTCATTTCACTCACTCGTTGGAAGGCGTCGCGAGCAGCGGAAGCAGCGGCATCACCATCCGGGGCGTAGAAAACTAAACGAAAAGGGAGACCCATTTGGGGTTGCGTGAACTCGAATCGTTGCCAAGCGGACTGATCAGGTGTCCGACGGATTGGCGAATGACACGCGGCCAGCAACAGAGCAATACCCACGAGGAGTTGACGGAAGAAAAGCCCTTGATTTATCCAAAACTCCATTTTGCCAATCCTCACCCTGCGGAGGTGATCATCCCTGAGGATTGTCCGAGTGTGAGAATGTCCTCCATCGTGGCTGTCCCTGTCGTTCCCAACTGGTGAACCACAATCGAGGAGGCCAATGCGGCGAGTTCCATCGCTTCTTGAACTGTGGCTCCAGAAGCCAACGCGACCGAGAGATTTGCCATCACGGAATCTCCTGCTCCCACAATGTCAATTTCCGCACGCAAGGGTAGAGCTTTCACGTGGTTGGCAGGTTGTTGGGGCGCGGCTCCGATCAATCCATGCTCCGCCAATGTGATGAAAACAGGATTGTTTTGTGCGGTGGCAATTGCTTCTGCGGCATTTTTGATGAGTTCGAAAGAAGCATTCTCGGGTATCCCCGCAGTCCGAGCCATTTCGGCGCGGTTCATCTTAAATCCCACTTGAGGATATCCTCGCAACGATCGACGGCTGTCTGCCAAAACGACGAGGTTTGGAAACGTAGTGACTGCCGTAGCGACCGCTTCCAAGACAACGGCTGAGATTACCCCTGTGTCCGCAATGTCCACCTGATCGAGCAGAATCACGGCGTCTACTTGCGGGGCAATCTGAGTAACGGCATCGGCTAACGTGCGTTGCAACGGTGCTGGAGTTGGAGTCCAGTTTTTCAGGTCGAGCCGACTCAATTCTTCTGGCGGCTGCCCAGGGTGCATCACGAGTGGTTTAGAGTAGGTGAATGTATTCCTAGTCTCGGTGGTGACAAAAAAATCTAACGAGACACCCGGACGCATCGCGAGCACCGTGCGTAGCTCATAGCCCTCCCCATCAGTTCCAGAAACTCCCACCGGAAACACACGCCCCACATTCAAGGCGCACAAATTGTTGAGGATTGTCCCTCCCGCTCCAGGTTGGCAGCGCACTCTGATCACGTTGTGGACGGGTAGCCCAGTTTCAAGGCTAATCTCCTGCCGCGTGGGGTCGATTTCAAAATATCGGTCTAGGCAAAAATCACCGATGATCGCAATCCGAAGCTTTGCGTACCGTTGAGCGAGTTCCTGAAAACGAGCTAAGTTCACGATTTTTTCAAGAGATGATACAGATGATGCATGAAAGCAAGGTTATCCGCCTGAACGTATTGCATCGTTCCACCCATCCGCGAATAGCTTTTGCAAAATCGGAGGTAATAAGCCGGATTAGTCTTCGGCGGTTCACCTTGGCTCCAGTCCCAACCGCCGCCATCTTGCAGGTCAACCACGCAAATGGAGTGGCCTTGCACAATTGGTCGGCCCGATTGCAATCGGATGTTGTTCACGCAGCTTAGACTTTTTTCAAATACCTGAGGCCCCATGATCGCCGAACCCACTGACAACACCACACCCCCGTCCAGATTCTCGACCGAGCCACCAAAAAGTTCAAAATCACGGGTTGCCGCTCGACCGATGACGGCGCCATTGAAAAACGGATGATTGGCAATAATATCGTAACCGATGCCGGGGTGAACCGTGAGGGGGACTTGATGATTCCAAGCGGAAGCGAGTATCGAAGCGTGCTTCCAAAGGTGTTCAACGATCAATCGGCATTGAGGAAGTCCGAATGTCCGTTGCATCTCGATCCATTCCATGCGGGCTGGATTCAATCGATCTTCAGGATTGGATTGGATCTCGGCCCAAAGTTTTTCGGAGGAGGGAAAGTCGCCACCATCCTCCGAGATAAATTGACCCAGAGCACCCCCGTATCCCTGATGTCGAAGACCTCCGGCCAACAGCGCGAGGTGGATGTTTCGGCCCGTTTCATCCCAAGTCCCAAACGAACCGGTGCGGACGTTTTGTTCTACACTTTCTGTTGAGCGACCGAGCCATGCATACTCCCAATCGTGAATGGTGCCAGCTCCGTTGGTGGCGAGATGGTTGAGCCAACCATCCGCCATCAGCCGATCAAGAATCAAAGCCGCACCATTTCGCAGCAAGTGCGCACCGTAGATCAGCATCACTGTGGCTCGACGTTCCCGCGCTGCTCGAATCTCCGTCGCACAGGCCGCAACTCGGGCTAAGGTGGCCTCACTGAGCGGGGCAGGATGCGTGTCGGGATCGACCAATATGGACTCAACCTCTGTCAAACTTCGACGCTCCGTAAGCGGAAAGACCTTGAGTTTGGAGAGATCCAGGGGCAGGGGATACATGTCGTTAATTTCCAAAAATCAGTTCAAGCAACGGAGTTTCATCACGATAATCCGGAATCACGATATCCGCTCCCACTGCTAGAAGCCGATCACGTTTCCATGCATCAATGTGACCCGAACCGTTGTGGGCCTCGTCAGAAGCTACCGCGATCGCCAAACCTCCCACTTCCTTCGTGTTTTGTAGTTCTACATATCCATCACCAAACGCGATCAATTGACTGCCTTGAATCGAGTGCTCGCGCAACAATCGTTCGATTACCATTTTTTTGGAAAACGCCTTATAGTTGTCCTGAGCTCCATAGATTCGTCCCTCAAAAAAACGATTCAATCCCAGCAGGCTAGCTTCATTTTTGACAAAAACTTCATCGGTCCCGCTGGCGAGGTAAAGCTGCACGCCGCGGCGTTGCAAGTTTTCTAATAATTCGATTGATCCGTGCAATAAATAGTCGCTGATTGGAATGGTTTTTGATGCCAAACCGTCTAACCGCACTTGAATCTTCAGACCGAGCCTTCGAAGATATTCATGCTTATAGACAAGGGGATCTTCGGGTTGACCGCCACGTTCCTTCACTCGATCTGCGAGTTGGATCATTTGGTAAATCGTCTGTTTGCCATTCAATCGCATCATGTCATCAAACAAAAGACTGCGCCGATTTTCAGTAGTGTCGCCACTGGCTTTTGGCAGGATTTCATCGAACATTTCAAGCATCACCGCTGGCCAACCTTCGCGAATTACGGAGAGCGTGCCGTCGAAATCGAACAAGGCATGAGTGATCTCGGGCCTCGGATTAAAGCTGGATGCGAATTCTACTAAACCGTGAAATTTAGGGTGCAATAACATCGAAGGTTGAGTATCGTTTTAAGTAAGCATAGTCAACTTTAACCGAAATTTCCGTCTTATCCGAATTGCCCAGTGAAGCATCGCCAAATAATCGAGGCTGCGGCGGCTTGGTTGCCCGTGAAACGGGTCAGCCAATCACTGTGTTATTGCCTTCTGTGTGTCTGGTGTTGGCACGTTTTACCGTTGCCGATTCTTGCCGCGAACAGTGAAACCAATTGGTGGTCATTCCAGCCCCTTCAAAAAACGACGCCACCACAAGTGAAGGGAGATCGGAGCCGAAATCCAATCGATCGATTCCTCAGTGTCAAACTGGCTGAACGAGGCTTACAGTTTTCTTCCGAAGCATCGCGTGCAACTTTGATTAGGCGGCTTAAATTTGATTTGCTCGGTCTGCCCCCAAGCCCGGAGGAGATCACTTCGTTCCAGAGTGATCCTGATCCGCAAGCCTACGAAAAGCTCGTGGATCGGTACTTAGCTTCTCCAGCATTGGGTGAGCGTTGGGCACGCCATTGGCTGGATGTGGTCCATTTTGGTGAAACCCACGGGTATGACAAAGACAAACTCAGACCCAACGCTTGGCCTTATCGGGATTACGTGATTCGCGCCTTCAACGAAGATAAGCCTTACGGCCAATTTATTCAGGAGCAGGTCGCTGGAGATGCGATTTATCCGGGGAACCGTGACGGGATTGAAGCACTCGGGTTTATCGCTGCGGGGCCTTGGGATTTTATTGGACACGAGGAAGTTTCAGAGACGAAAATTGATGGGAAGATTGCCCGACATCTCGACCGTGACGATATGTTGGTCAATACGATTCAGACCTTCACTAGCCTCACGGTTCAATGTGCCCAATGTCACAACCATAAATTTGATCCGATTAGCCAAGAAGATTACTACAGTTTGCAGGCGGTATTTGCCGCTGTGGATCGTACGGATCGTCGGTATGAACTGTTACCCGAAACCGGTCGGCTCCGTTCCTCGCTCCTTTCTGAAAAGGCTCTGAGCGAGAATGAACTCAAGGCTATTAACGCGACTCTCGCGATTCGAGGAGGCACAAATTATGCGGATTTGAAAAAGCAGATTCTGCTCCTAGAAAAACCTGTTGGTTCTGGAGAATCCACAGGGAGTCATAGCCAAATCGAAGCGAAGCAAGACCTCGAAAAATGGTTTCAAATAGACTTGGGGAATCAGGCTTCGTTCGCTCAAGTGATCCTTCGCCCGTGCCATGATGATTTTAACAACATCGGTGATGGGTTTGGATTTCCGGTGCGATTACGAATCGAAGCGAGTGATGACCCCGAATTTAAAACGGGAGTTATTCGACTGGATACAGTTCAGGAATCCGATTTGCCGAATCCCAAGCTCAAGGCTTTTGAGACACCAACCAAGTCCGTCAGGAGTCGCTATGTGCGCGTCACAGCGACAAAGCTTGCTCCTCGGCAGGGAGATTTTATTTTCGCGCTAGCCGAGTTGGAGGTGTTGTCCTCCGCCAAAGTGAACCTTGCGTTCAGAGTTCCTGTGACGGGCAAAGACACGATCGAAGCCCCTCCTCGGTGGAGGCTTACCAATTTGACGGATGGAATTTATCCCGGTCAAACGGATAAACAGGGGTCTCAAGTCGAGAGTTTGGCATCACTCCGAATTAAGGAGGAAACCGTGCTCCTTGCCGCCGCCACAACTGTGGAAAAAAACCGACTGACCACTTTAGCTCACGACTTAAACCGTATCACCAACCAACTCGCCCAACTACCGCCCTTGGGTATCGTTTACGCAGCTGGGATTCACACAGGAAATGGCTCCTTTGTCGGTACCGGAGCGAAGGGTGGAACACCGCGTCCGATTCATTTGCTCAAGCGCGGGAGTGTCGAAAAACCCGGCAATGAAGTTGGCCCTGGTACGCTTGGCTTAGTGAACGCGTTACCCTCACGTTTTGCATTGGCGACTACGGAGAACGAATCGGCGCGTCGTGCTGCGTTGGCTCGATGGTTAGCTAGCTCTGACAATCCACTGACATGGCGTTCGATCGTCAACCGGATCTGGCAGGAGCATTTTGGACGCGGACTCGTCGATACCCCCAACGACTTTGGACATATGGGCGCACGCCCGACTCATCCAGAACTCCTCGAGTGGTTGGCCGTGGAGTTTCGAGATGGCGGACAATCGTTGCGATCCTTGCATCGTCTGATTGTCACCAGTGCCGCTTACCGCCAGTCGAGTCTGAATAATTCAACCGCCGCACGGCTGGATGGAGATAACACGCTACTCTGGCGAATGAACCGCCGCAAACTACAAGCCGAAGCCTTTAGAGACACCGTGTTGGCCGTCGCCGGACGTCTCGACTCACGCATGGGCGGGGCGAGTTTTCAGGACTTTATTATTGATAAACCTGAACACTCTCCTCATTACGAATACGGATGGTTTGATCCCGAGAATTCAGCGAGTCAGCGCCGCTCAATTTATCGATTCCTCGTCCGGTCTCAACCCCAGCCTTTTATGGCGGTTCTCGATTGTGCGGACCCTTCGATGCAGGTAGCGAAACGCAACGAAAGTATTTCTCCCTTGCAAGCCCTCGCTATGATGAACAACTCGCTCATGGTTGTGATGTCACGATATTTCGCGGAGCACCTAGCGACTGGCGCTTCTGATCTCCGTGAACAAATTTCTCGAGGCGTCTTCCTCGCATTAGGTCGCCCTGCAACCCAACCTGAGTTAGAGACCCTTACCAATCTAGCTCGGGACCATGGGTTGCCCAATGTGGCTCGGGTCATTTTCAACCTGAACGAATTCACATTTGTCGATTGATCCACATGCCTCATTCATCCCCTTATCATCGTCAGCCCGTTGTCAGCTCAGCCCTGAGTCGTCGTGAGTTTCTATGGCGGTCAGGCGGAGGTCTCGGCGGCATCGCCCTAGCGACTCTCCTAGGCGAGGAGCTGGCACGCGATGTGCGAGGTGCCCCAGGTTCCATCAGCGTGCTTCATCATCCACCCAAAGCACGCCGAGTTATCCAGCTTTTCATGGCGGGTGCTGCCAGTCACGTTGATCTATTCGACTTCAAACCTGAGTTGATCAAACGTGATGGAAAACCGAGCGATTTCGGCGAGAAAGTAGAAACATTTCAGGATGGTCTCGGACCTTGGATGAAGCCTGTGTGGGAGTTTAAATCCCATGGAAAAAGCGGTAAAATGTTGGGCGAAGTTGTTTCGGACTTGGGCCGAGTGGTGGATGACATTGCCTTCGTGCATAACATGCAAGGCAAGACAGGCATCCATAGTCAAGCGACCTATTTGCAAGCAACAGGGTTTCAGTTACCAGGTTTTCCCGGAATGGGTTCGTGGATTAGCTACGGGCTAGGAAGTCTTAACCATAACCTTCCGACCTATGTGGTGCTTCCTGATCATCGGGGTTTAGCATCGAATGGGGCGAAGAATTGGGACTCGGCCTTCCTGCCAGGCAACCACGCAGGTACAGCGATTTACCCCGGACGAGAAACTCCGATCACCGACCTGTTTCCAGATCGGCGTGGGGCGTTCATCAACCCACGTAGCGAGGAAGTTTCGCGGAGCGTGCTCGCGAGTCTAAATCGTCAACACGGAGTCAGCAGAAGCGAGGATCCTCGCCTAGAAGCACGAATCAAAAGCTACGAACTTGCCGCAAACATGCAGGTTGCGGCTCCTGAAGCGCTCGATATTTCAAAGGAACCGGATCACATTCTTGAGCTTTATGGAATCGCACGCACCCCGCCAACATGGCCTAAAGAAATCAATGCCCCGGAGGAGGCTGATTATTTTGGCCGCAAATGCCTCGCGGCTCGACGATTAGTCGAAAGGGGCGTTCGATTCGTGCAGATTTGGTCCGGCAACGATAACGGTTTCCCTCGACGCAATTGGGACTCGCACGAAGATATCCGGCGAGATCACGGGCCACTCGCCATGGGGATGGCGAAGGGCGCGAGTGGTCTGATTCGTGATCTCAAACAGCGTGGACTGCTCGAGGATACCATCGTCCTTTGGACCACGGAGTTTGGGCGCATGCCATCCTCCCAAGGTGGGAAAGGACGAGACCATAATCCCCATTGTTTCACCAATTGGCTGTGTGGAGGTGGAGTCAAAGGTGGAGCGATCCATGGCGAGAGTGACCCTTGGGGATATAAGCCATTGGATCGAAACAATCCCACATTGGTTTATGACATACACGCGACAATCCTCCATTTGCTCGGCATCAACCACGAAAAGCTCATTTTTAGAAACAATGGAGTAGATCGCCGCCTGACGGATGTCCATGGCGAGGTCCTTCAACCACTCCTCGCATGAGTAGCCGTCGTAGAACCATTTCTCAACAACGCAAAAATCAACCGTTCACCTACGACTGTTCTTTCCGATTCTAGTTCCTGATGGTGACCGTGGCTTCCCAACGTTATGTTGGTCCGTTGATCCTGATGAACACGATGATGGTTCGGACAAAAGTGTTCGTGGGTGATCGCGTGAGCGATGAAAGCATCCGAACATTTTTCTTCGGGGTCACCCATGATGTATCGGTCGTTTCCCTAGCCGGAGCTGCTTCAAATTTTGAATTCAAGAATGGTTACCTTTTTGGGATGGGAACCAATGTCCTCAACTCGACGGGAGCTGTGTTACAAAATTATCCATTCTCGGGATCCAACGCGTGGCAGGATCGTGAGACGGAGGTTACGATTGAGTTCTTTGAATCTCAAACTTACTCGACCTCACCCACAGCAATAACGACGTTTGTTGGGCACTTGCCGCGCGGTCTTCTGAGGTTTAATCTTGGGGTCTAGCGGAATCAACCGGTTCAGTAGATTTTTTTTAAAAAATGAGTGTGCGTGTTCGATTTGCCCCCAGTCCTACGGGTTACCTCCACATCGGCGGTGCTCGAACGGCCTTGTTTAACTGGCTTTATGCACGCCACTGTGGCGCCACATTTGTGTTGCGGATTGAGGATACCGACGCGGCTCGCAATTCCCAAGAAGCGGTCGATGTGATTCTGAATGGGTTGCGGTGGTTGGGGTTGGAGTGGGATGAAGGCCCATTGACGGGTGCGGCGAGCGGGCCAAGCAAAGGGGAGTTCGGTCCTTATTTTCAATCTCAACGCATGGCGATTTACAAAAAACGCGTCCAAGAATTAATCGACAAAGGATATGCTTATGAGCATGAAGGAGCCGTTAAATTTCGCATGGACCGCGAACCGGTAATGATTCCCGATGTGGTGGTTGGAAACGTCCGACGCGAACTCACGGATCGCGAACAACTTGATCCAGACTTCGTGATTGTGCGATCCGATGGTCAGCCAGTGTTCCACTTGGTCAATGTGATCGATGATCTCGAGATGAAAATTACCCATGTAATCCGAGGAGAGGATCATCTCGCCAATACCGCTAAACATCTCGCCTTGTTTCGCGCGTTTGGTGCTGAACCACCTACCTACGGTCACATCCCGTTGATTCTCAACATCGACGGAACCAAGATGGGTAAACGGGATGTGGGTGCCTCGTTGCAGTCCTATCAGGATGGAGGTTATGCGCCGGAAGCGGTCGTGAATTATTTGTGCCTGCTAGGTTGGTCTCCCAAAGGTAACCGCGAGATTTTGCCATTGGATGAGGTCGTGGCGATGTTCGATCTCCCCCAGATTTTGCGTCATAATGCGCGGTTCGACCTCGCCAAACTTCAATGGATCAACTGGGAGTATACCAAGTCGATGCCCATCGAACGGTTCGAAATTTTCGCAAAGGAAGCCTTGGCCAAGGTCGGAGTCTCCACCGCAGAATTCTCGCCGGAATATTCCCGAGCCGCTTTTTTAACCATCAAAGAAAAAATCAAGCAGTTCATTTACGTGCCTGCATTCGCGGCGTTTTATTTTCGATCCGAAGTTGTGTTCGATGATTCCGCGAGTTCCTCCGAAGCCACAGATTATACGGCAATCACCGGCGACCGTTTAGTAAAACTCCGCGACGCATTTGTTTCAGATACGGTTTTTAATTCAGACAGTTTGGCTGCTGTCCTTAAAGGAGTTGCTGCAGAGTGCGGTGTCAAGGCGGGGCTTCTAGTGCATCCACTGCGGCTTGCGATGACTGGCAGTGCTATCGGCCCGAGTCTCTATCATTTGCTCGAGGTGTTAGGAAAAGATCGAGTGTTGTTACGAATCAATCAATTTGTGAATCGGATCGAGGCTCGATTATGAATGAGAACCTTCACGCTCCATGGCGCATTCAGTATATCCTCGGCCCCAAAGCTCCTACCTCTGGAGTCTCAGTTTTTACCACGATCGCGCAGAGCAGTGAGGATGAAGCGAACTACGTGCTCGCTCGAGGTCGATCCTGTTACGCGGTGTTAAATTCATTTCCCTACAACGGCGGACATATCCTCATCGTTCCCTATCGGGAGGTGCCGGATTTTAGCGGATTGATGGATGATGAATTGCTCGAGTTGATGCAGTTGTTGCGACGGTGTCAGCTTGCGTTGACAAAAGTCATGCGGCCCGAGGGGTTCAATATCGGCGTTAACCTCGGCAAAGTTGCAGGAGCAGGTATCGTGGAACACTTACATATCCACCTCGTTCCACGGTGGAATGGTGACACCAATTTTATGCCCGTTCTCGGAAGCACGACCGTATTACCAGAAGCACTCCAAGAGCTTGCTGCCAAACTCCGCCAATCGTTAATGACTGATTCACAATAGACACCTATGGCTTCCGAAACATTGCATTACGAAAACGCCCGACAAGCCCAATCTCTCTTCAATAGCGATCCGCGCAATTTGGAGATATTATTTGAACAAATGGGGGTGAAGGCGACATCTCGTGAAGGTTGGATCAAGCTCGAGGGTTCCGAAGATTCCGTCCTTCGCACCCGTCAAATGTTTCAGTTTCTCGAAAACTCCATCAAAGAAGGAAACCCGGTTCGAAACCGCGAGTTCGCCTACGCACTCACCACCGCAAAACACGACGGTGTTGAAGCACTCCAGAGCTTAGCCAACGAACGCATCCAGACATCACTCAAAAAACCTTCTGTGGTTCCAAAAACCATGGGACAGAAGAAATACATCGAGGCCATCCGCCAGCACGATGTGACATTTGGTGTCGGCCCAGCGGGAACCGGAAAGACTTATCTGGCCGTCGCCATGGCTGTCCAAGCACTCAAAGAAGGGAAGGTTTCACGCATCGTATTAACTCGTCCCGCAGTCGAGGCTGGAGAAGCCCTTGGTTTCCTTCCAGGTGACCTTTTTGAGAAAATTGCTCCCTATCTCAGACCCTTGCACGATGCGTTGCACGACATGGTTCCCGGCGAGGAGATCACCAAACACATGGAGCGCGGCACCATCGAAATCGCTCCTTTAGCTTACATGCGAGGTCGAACATTGCATCAAGCCTTCATCATTCTTGACGAAGCCCAGAATACGACAGCCGAACAAATGTTCATGTTCCTGACACGGTTGGGCCACGGATCCAAAGCGGTAATCACAGGTGATCCAACTCAGACAGATCTTCCTCCCAAAAAACGCTCCGGATTATTCGAAGCTGTCCGAGCACTCACTAAAACTCAAGGCATTGCGATCACCCATTTCGATAAACGTGACGTGGTGCGACACCCACTCGTGCAGCGTATTATCGAGGCTTATGAGGAATACCGAGGCGAGACCCCATAACGAATCGACAATGATCGAGCTTTCGTTCCGTAACCTACAACGCCGCAAACGGCTCAACACGCATTTGCTCCATCAGCTTACCCACGATTTGATCTCGCGTTTACTTCGGTTAGATCACGCCGTCATCGGTTTTCAATTCGTATCCTCTCGACGAATGGCGGAGGTTAACTGGGATTATTTACAGCACGAAGGCCCCACCGACGTCATCACCTTCGGTTACGAACCAGCCAAAAAAAATGAGGGAGCGCACGGCGATATTTACATCTGTGTCGAAGTAGCCGAGTCCCAATCGACGGAGTTCGGCACCTCGTGGCAGCAAGAACTGATCCGCTACCTTGTCCACGGCATCCTTCATTTGCTCGGCTTCGACGATCAGCAACCCGCGCAACGTCGAACCATGAAGCGAGAGGAAAACCGGTTAGTCCGACACCTCGAAGCTTCGTGGGATGTTGCCCTAATCCAACTTCCGCCCATCCTTCCCCATGGAAGAACGTGATTCCGGCATCGTCCTCCGGGTGCGACCTCTGACCGAGAGCAGCTTAATCATCCTTTGGCTGACTCAATCTGGCGGTCGAATCTCTACCGTGGCGAAAGGAGCTCGGCGTCCGAAATCCTCATTCCAAGGCAAGCTCGATCTCTATTACGAAGTCGATATTACCTATGTCCGCAGCCGCCGATCCACGCTACACACCCTGCGGGAGGTCGCCCTAAAGAATCCCCACAGTGCCCTTCGACGTGAGCTCATTTGGCTACATCAGGCTGCTTACGCCGCACGCCTGATCGAGCATCATACCGAGGAGGAAACCCCAATCTCGACACTCTTCGATCTCTTCACCGACTTTATCCGACAACTGCCATCCCAGCCGCCCTCTGCGCGTTCCATTCTGGCCTTTGAACTCAAAGCCCTAAAAATTCTGGGTTGGCCGCCCGATTCGGATCAATCCAAACTGGCACGAGTGGATCAAGACCTCCTCCTTTCACTAGCGCAACTACCCACTGAACACCTCCATTCCATCGTTGCAACCCCGGCATCCTACCAAAACGTCGCCCGATACATCGGAAGGTTCATCACTTACCACCTAGAACACCTACCGAAAGGTCGCCCCGCCGCCCTAGGCTTCGATCCCTAGGGCGTAATTCACGGGTGACAGGCGGCATTAGCCGGTTTAGACTCTTTCTGGGCGGAGGGAAGGGGGCGAGGACCCTCACCTTCAGCTCCAAATTCTTATCTATGTATCAAGTTTCTAGGCTTAAAAACGGCCTGCGTGTGGCCACTGCGAACATGCCGCATCGAGCGAGCGTGAGCCTAGGCATCTGGGTAGGTGTGGGCGGTCGTTATGAGTCAGCCGAAATTTCCGGCATTTCCCATTTTATTGAGCACATGCTCTTCAAAGGGACCAAACGCCGTTCCGCTAAAGAAATATCCCAAGCAGTGGAAGGGGTAGGGGGTTACCTAAACGCCTTCACCACCGAGGAGATTACCTGTTTCTACGCCAAAGCTTGCCATGATCACCTTCCTGAGCTTTGGAACGTGCTCTCAGATATGTTCCTCAATTCAACCTTTGATAAGGGAGAATTGGGTAAGGAACGTAATGTGATCAAGGAAGAGCTGGCGATGTATCTAGACCAGCCTCAATCCTATGTGCAGGAGCTGCTCAATGAGACCATGTGGGCCGGGCAACCTCTGGGGCGGTCGATCACAGGAACCGAGAAGACGCTCGACACGATGAACTCCGCGGGGTTAATCGCTTATCAGCGCAACAATTACGCCAGTGAAGGCTCACTTGTGGTGGCTGCGGGCAAAGTGGATCATGCGGAGTTGGTCCGTTTGGTGGAGCGATCGGCCTCGCGGTTCTCAACGGCCCCTCGTCCGATTTTTGCTCCAGCAACTGTCGATCAAAAGGTTCCACGCGTAAAACTTTTCACCAAGGTAACCGAACAGACCCAGATCGCCTTGGGGATTCGCACCAGTTCGAGGCATGACGAAAGTCGGTTTGCACTCAGGCTTCTGAACACGATGTTAGGCGAGAATATGAGCTCTCGACTCTTCCAAACCGTGCGGGAGGATCACGGATTGGCCTACTCGATCTACAGTGCTCAGTCGGCGTTTGACGATGTGGGCACCTTGACAATTTCAGCAGGATTGGAAACCGAGAAATTGGAAAAAGCGTTACGCTTAATCATGCTAGGTCTACAAGGTTTCGTAGAAAAACCTGTCACCTCCACCGAACTCCGTCGTGCTCGCGATTATGTGATCGGTCAGATGGAAATGAGTCTCGAAAACACGGAGAGCCAAATGATGTGGGCGGGTGAAAACCTGTTGGCATACGGACGGACGATCGAACCAGCAGAGGTGAAAGCACGCCTAGCTGAGGTTCGCCCCAGCGCGATCCAAGCCTTAGCGCGGCTTTATTTTCGCCCCGATCAAATGAGTCTCGCCCTCGTCAGTCCACGCCTTTCTGATCGTGGTTTACTGAAACTTTTAAAAATCTAAACTCGTAACACGTTTCGTGATGCCCCCACTGATCCAAGAGTGTCAGGTGTCCCTCTCTCCGGAGGGGGTAATGGCGTCCTTATGGGATCAACCGGGCGCGATGCTGTTGCGCAGCGCCTTGTTCAGGGCGAAGGCCGAACGATATTCCTTCGTAGTGGCCCGTCCGTTCTCAGTCTTTAGCTCTCGTGGAACACTCGCAGAATTCGAGTCAGCGGCAGGCAAACGGCAATTACACGGAAATCCTTGGGATCTGCTTGAGGAATTGATGGCCCCCTTCGCGCCCATGGCCGAACACGACTCCCCGTTTCCTCTGGGGGGGTGTTTTGGTTACTGGGGCTATGATCTCCAAAGTTTCGTCGAACCGAAGGCCCCAAGTTGGACTCCTAACGATCTCGATCTCCCCGATTGTTACGTAGGTTTTTACGATTCTCTCCTCGTCTTTGATCATCATTTGAACAAGCAGTTCATCGTCGCTACAGGCTTGGGCCCGGACGGACTCCGCACCGACGAACGTTCCATCCGCCAAGCGGAGTTCTGGAAAAACACAATCCAACACGGAGTGGAGCCTCAAAGCCGTCATCCCAACACGGATAACCCTGTTACACTCTCTTCCAACCTGAGCCGCGAGTCTTACATCCGAAAAGTCGAGCAAGCCCAAACCTACATCCACCAGGGTGACATTTATCAAGTCAATCTGGCCCAACGACTTCAAGCTCGCCACGGTTGGCGCAGTCAGGACATTTTTCTTAACCTTCTTGAGCAATCGCCCTCACCCTTTGCTGCCTATCTCAACTGCGGCGATTTTCAGGTCGTTTCCTCATCCCCCGAGTCGTTCCTCCGTCTCAACGGCGATCGCATACGCACACGCCCCATCAAAGGCACCCGTCCTCGCCATGCTGACCCGACCCGCGATGCCCAACTCACCTACGAGCTTCAGACCAGCCCCAAAGAAATGGCCGAGTTAGTCATGATCACAGACCTTTTACGCAATGATCTCGGCAAGATTTGCGAATACGGCTCCGTTCAGGTGCCCGAATTAGTGCGCTTAGAACGCTTTCCTCAAGTCCAGCACCTCGTTTCCACCGTCGAAGGAAAACTGCGCAGAAACCTCACCCACCTCACCGCCCTAAAATCCTCCTTCCCAGGCGGCAGCATCTCAGGTGCACCCAAACTCAGGGCCACCCAGATCATCCACCAACTAGAAACCGTCTCCAGAGGGCCCTACACCGGCGCTCTAGGCTATCTGGGGTTCAACCGTGAAAGCCAGTTGAGCATGATCATCCGCACCGTTCTCTGCCGCGAAAATGATGCCTGGTTCCATGTCGGTGCAGGCATCGTCGCAGATTCTAATCCCGAATCTGAATATGAGGAAACACTGGCCAAAGCCGCCGGCATTTGCGCCGCCCTCGTTGCACCATCAACCCAAGAAATAACCTTTGAAAAAGCCAGCACTCCTCTACCTCAACGGTCAATTCCTACCTGAAGCGGAGGCCCAAGTCTCGGTTTTCGACCGCAGCTTTCTCTACGGCGATGGACTCTTCGAAACCCTCCGCATCTATGAGGGCCGCCCGGTTTTCTGGGCCAAACATATGGAACGCATGCAGCGAGGGGCCGCCCATTGCGGCTTCAAATTCCCCATTGATTGGGTCGAACTCGGTTTTTTGGCTATCGAACTCGCCAAAAGAAACTCGATCGACGCAGGCGTGCTCAGAGTGCATCTCTCCCGAGGCATCGGTGTGCGCGGTTACCGTTCCCGAGGTGCAACCAAGCACACACTCCTGATGACCGTGGGAACCCTTAAACACAAAGGCTTTCATCACCCACCCATCAATACCATCATCTCTAAAAAGACCTTCTTGCCCATGGGAGATGAAACTTCGGAGTACAAAACCGCGAGCAAACTCCCCCACATTATTGCCTGTGATGAGGCGCATATGGAATTTGCCGACGAATGCATCATCCTCAACGCAAAAGGCCGCGTGGCGGAATGTGGTAGCGGTAATGTTTTCATTCAAGACGGGAAAAAGTTGATCACCCCTGCCAGAGTGGAAGGGCCAATTCTAGGCATTCTTCGCGATGGGTTAGTTCAAGCGCTCAACGGCATCGGTATTCGTGTTCTAGAATCAAAAATTACCGTCAAAGACCTCATGATTGCTCCCGAAGTCTTTCGATCATCAACCATAGGGGGCATCACCCCCATCTCGAAAATCGAAACCAAGAGTGTTGGAACTTCCACTCAATCGGAAGCGATCAGTTTTATCAAAGAAATCACCGATAAACTCATTTTTTCAGACTACGAAACACCCTGGTAACTACTTCCGCCCTGCCTCCCGCGCCACCATCGGGAGCTAGTCCGCAGGTGTCACCTAAAACCAATTGTAGTTGAAGCTAATGCTCACGCGATCTGAGGCGGCGGGATTAGCTCCCACCTCATGCCGGAGCCAGCTCTCAAACAGCACCACATGCCCAACCTCCGCCTTGTAATGAACAAACGATCGATTCTCCGGCCGCACCTCCGCGCAACGCGGTGGAGCCGCCATGAACTTAGAAAGCCGGGGATCCTCGAACTTAATCGATGAGCAATTCTTCGGCGTCCGCACGTAGTAGGTACCGCTGATCGTGGAGAGGGGATGAAGGTGCAGGCTATGCACAGCCTGAGTGGGCATAATATTGATCCAACAATCCGTCATGCTCAATGTCCGCTCCTTAAGGTCGAACTGGAGGTGCTTGGCGTAAGCTCGCACGTGGCGATCAATTTTTTCCCTAAGCTCAACCATTGTGGATGAAAGCTGGTAAATATTCGGGATCGATTGGTAGGAAGTGTAACCGCCTGGGTAATTTTTCTTCGACCATTTTTGGCCTGCAAAATCATAATCGCGAATCTGGTAACACTCAGTCAACAACTCACGATTAAAAGCCGTCAAACCCTTTGTTTGCAGCTTCTTGAAATAGATGTAGGTCGGAAACCACGCCTGAATTACACTCATGAGATCAAGCGTAGCCCCTCTTTTCAAAAAGGAGAAGCGGCTTCGTTTCTCGAAAACATAAATGCTATCATTTGGGGATAAAAAAAGACCTCCGCAGAACGGAGGCCCTTGGGTTTGTTCCCCTTCACACGAAGGGCTCATATGCGAATGAACCAACTCACCCGAGTTCCGTGAAGCACAATGAGTGCCAACACCACTTGTAATTCACACGTGAAAATTTGCTCGCGCACCAACGGGCCTGAATATCGACTTTCGTTTCAGCTTGGTGATGATAGATTTCTCATTTCACGTAGGAAATCTGGATCGAAAAATGAAAATTACTTGCCTCCGCGCAGAGCTGTTTTCACCAGTGAATCCAACGATTCGACGATTTCAGCGAAAGTATCGAGAAATATTTCAAATACTTGTTGCACTCAGTCACCTTGGTGGTATGATTCGCGCTCCGTTTCCCCAGAACGCTGGATGACGGAATGAAACCAGTAGATTGGATAGCAGTAATGCCAACCATTAACCAACTCGTCCGAAAAGGGCGGAACAAATTGAAGCTTAAGTCCAAGTCACCAGCCTTGGAAAACGCTCCGTTCCGTCGTGGTGTGTGTCTTCAGGTCATGACGCGCACACCGAAAAAGCCAAACTCCGCTATGCGGAAGGTCGCCAAGGTCCGCTTGACGAACGGTTATGAAATCATCGCATACATCCCCGATGAAGGTCATAATCTTCAAGAGCACAGCATCGTTTTGGTGCGTGGAGGGCGCGTTAAAGATTTGCCCGGTGTTCGTTACCACATCGTGCGTGGCACGCTGGACGCCGCCGGAGTCGAGAAACGCCGCGTCAGCCGTTCCAAGTACGGGGTCAAGCGACCAAAGGCTGGAGCCAAGCCAAAAACCAAGTAATCGATTTTGATTTTTTGATATGTCAAGAAGACGTCAAGCTACCCGCCGGTCGGTCATGGAAGATGCGAAGTACCACAGTGCTTTGGTCTCCCGCCTCATCAACACGGTCATGTCCAGCGGTAAGAAGGCGACAGCCCAAAAAATCGTTTATGGCACCTTTGATCGTATTGTAGAGAAAAATCCACAATCGAATCCCCTTGAAATCCTTCAACGCGCGGTCGACAATGCTAAACCTCGTCTTGAGGTCAAGCCGCGCCGCGTCGGGGGTGCAACCTATCAAGTGCCAGTCGAAGCGAATCCCGAGCGTCAGACCGCTTTGGCGCTCCGTTGGTTGGTAGACTTTGCCAACTCCAAGAAAGGTGCAGCGATGCAAGAGTCCTTGGCGTCCGAGATCATGGATGCTTACCAAGGGCAGGGGAATGCAATCCGTAAACGTGACGAAGTGCATAAGATGGCTCAGGCTAACAAAGCGTTTGCACATTTCCGTTGGTAGAATCAAATTTTAAACCGCGCCCCGTGGCAGTCCGGACGGGGCATTTTCTTTCTGTAGAGACATGGAACCAGCTAGCGAAAATAAGAAATCAGTGAACTCGCCGAATCGACAATACTCGATGGAGCGGACTCGGAATATTGGTATTGCCGCGCACATTGATGCAGGCAAAACCACGACTACCGAGCGCATTCTTTTCTACACAGGCTTGATCCATAAGATGGGTGATGTGGATGACGGTAATACGGTAACCGATTGGATGGAGCAGGAGCGCGAACGCGGCATCACCATCACTTCCGCTGCCACCACATGCTATTGGACCCAAAAGGACGATGGCATCGCGAAGACCTACACCAATATTGCTCACCGGATCAACATCATCGACACTCCTGGCCACGTCGACTTCACGGCTGAGGTAGAGCGTTCCATGCGTGTGTTGGACGGAGCTGTCGCCGTTTTCTGTGCGGTGGCGGGTGTCCAACCCCAGTCTGAGACCGTCTGGCGCCAAGCGACCAAATACAATGTTCCTCGGATCGCGTTCGTCAACAAGATGGATCGCACCGGAGCCAATTTTACCAAGGCTGTAGAAGAGATGCGCAAGAAGCTCGGTGCTTATGCGTATCCAATCATGATCCCCATTGGTAAGGAAGATTACCTCAAGGGTGTCATCGATATCGTCTGCCAAAAAGCCATCATTTATGATGACGCAGATCCAGTCGGCCTCACTTATTCTGTTACAGAGATTCCGGATGATCTGAAGGCCGCCGCAAAAGCCGCCTACGATGAACTCATCGATGGTATTTCCAACAAAGATGACGCGATTGCCGAGTTAGTGATCGAAGGTAAGGAAATCACGATTCCGATTCTCAAAGCAGCCATCCGCCGTCTGACCTGCAAGATCGAATTGATTCCGGTTCTTTGCGGTTCTGCTTTCAAGAAAAAGGGAGTTCAACCCTTGGTCGATGCAGTGATCGACTACCTGCCTTCACCTCTGGACATTCCTCCTGCGACAGGAATGGATCCGAACGATCCTGACGTCCGTATCCCGATCCCGTCCGACGACACCGGCAAATTTTGCTCTCTAGCATTCAAGCTTTGGACCGATCCGTTCGTTGGTAAGTTGATTTTCTTCCGCGTTTACAGTGGCCAACTCAAGAAGGGTGATAACATTTACAACCCTCGCACTCGCAAACGCGAACGCGTTAGCCGCGTGATGATGATCCAAGCCGACAAACGCATCGACGTGGAGACCACGTTCGCTGGCGATATCGCCGCCTTGGTCGGTTTGAGGAACATCACCACTGGCGATACTCTTTGTGACGAATCGTTCGACATCATGCTCGAACCTCCGACCTTCCCAGAGCCTGTCATCTCCATGGCTGTCGAGCCGAAGACCAAGGCCGATCACGAGAAGATGTCGATCGGACTTCAACGCTTAGCCGAAGAAGATCCCACCTTCCGTTGCTTTACTGACAAGGAAACAGGCCAACTCATTATCGCAGGAATGGGTGAGCTACATTTGGAGATCATTCGGGATCGTCTCCTCCGCGAATTTAAGGTTGAAGCCAACTCAGGTGCTCCTCAGATTGCTTACCGCGAAACCATTACCAAAGCTGCAGAGGGCGAAGGTAAGTTCATTCGTCAATCCGGTGGTAAAGGTCAATATGGTCACGCCTGCATCAAGATCGCTCCAAACGAACGCGGCAAAGGTGTTCTAGTCGAGAACAAGATCGTCGGCGGATCGATTCCTAAAGAATATATTCCAGCAGTCATCGACGGTGTCGAAGAAGCCATCAAAGGCGGAGTCCTTGCAGGATTTCAGATGGTGGATGTGAAGGTCGAGATCGTTGACGGTTCATTCCACGAAGTCGATTCCAACGAATTGGCTTTCCGCATGGCAGGAATTTTCGCTCTCAAAGATGCCGTTAAACAGGCAGGCCCGATCATCTTGGAACCGATCATGAAGGTCGAGTGTACCACACCCGATGAATATCAAGGTGATCTTCTGGGCGACCTCAATCGTCGTCGCGGCAAGATCCAAAGCATCGAAGGCAAGAACAACTCCACGAGCTTAAACGCCGAGGTGCCACTTGCAGAAATGTTCGGCTACGCAACCGCTATCCGGTCCCTCTCCAAGGGCCGAGCCTCCTATTCAATGGAGCCGTTCGCTTTTGAACCTGTTCCACACAGTATTTTAACAACCATTTTGGATTCGTCAAAACCGAAACCGGCCCGCACTTAAACTCTTAACATCGTTCTTTTTAAATCTATGGCTGGACAACGCATACGCATACGGCTCAAAGCCTTCGATCACCGAGTGATCGATCAATCCGCCCACGATATCGTGGAAGTCGTCAAGCGCACCGGAGCTCGGGTCGCTGGCCCGATTCCTCTCCCAACCCGTGTCGAACGTTTTACTGTACTACGCTCTCCCCACGCGGATAAGAAGTCTCAGGAAACCTTCGAACAGCGCACTCACAAACGACTTCTGGACATCATCGAACCTACCGCCAAAACCGTTGATGAACTAAAGAAACTAAACCTTCCGGCGGGGGTTGACATTACCATTAAGATTTGACGCTTATGCTCGGTTTGCTTGGAAAAAAATTAGGTCACACACGCGTTTACGACGCGAAGGGAAATCTTATCCCTGTGACAGTCGTTCAGGCCGGTCCCAACCGCGTGACTCAGGTCAAAACGATCCAGAACGACGGCTACAAAGCCGTGCAACTTGGCTTCGATGACCAAAAGGAGAGCCGTGTTTCAAAGGCGCTTCTTGGGCATTTCATCAAGAACAAAGTGACACCCACGAAACGCCTACGTGAATTTCGTGATTTTCCTTTGGACGTCAAGGCAGGCGACATCATTGGACCTAGCATCTTCGCTCAGGGCGACTTTGTTGATGCCATCGGCGTTACAAAGGGTCGTGGTTTTGAAGGTGTGGTCAAACGTCACGGCTTTCGCGGCGGTGACCTGACGCACGGAGCCAAGGGTTGGCATCGTCGCGGTGGTGCAATCGGGCAACGTCTCTTCCCAGGAACTGTCATGCGCGGCATGAAAATGCCTGGTCACATGGGTCAAGTGCGCCGCACGACACAGAATTTGGAAATTATTCAGGTTCGTCCTGAAGAAAATTTGTTGCTGATCAAAGGGTGTATGCCCGGCTCAGAAGGCGATTACGTTGTCATTCGCCAAGCCAAGAAGATCGCAAAAAAGGTTTCGGCTAAGTAAGGGGACTGCGAAATGAAATTACCTGTTAAAGATATCAAAGGGAACGCCAAGGGCGAACTCGAGGTCAACCTTCCTCTGATCGAGGATGGCCGCGGGACCCAAGCAGTCCACGACACTGTTGTTGCTTACATGGCAGCCCAACGCAGCGGCACCGCTTGCACAAAGACCATGGGCGACGTCAACGGCACCGGCAAGAAGCCTTGGAAGCAAAAAGGTACCGGTCGCGCTCGTGCCGGTTCCTTCGCCTCCCCACTTTGGCGCGGCGGTGGTGTAGTCTTTGGACCAAAACCTCGCTCGTACCGTAAAAAGGTCAGCAAATCCACTCGTCATCTATCCCTGCGAAAGGCTCTCACTGAGCGCTTGAAGAGCAACGATATCATGATTGTGGATGAGATTAAGTTTGAAACACCCAAGACCAAGGGTTTCCAGTTGTTTCTCGCTGCACAGAATATCACCGGAACCGTTCTCGTGATTTCACAGGGAACTGACAAGAACCTAACACTTTCTGCACGTAACGTGCCCGGCGTGGAACTCACGACGAGCAAGGATCTCAACACTTACCAAGTTCTGCGCTACGACAAAATGATTGTCACGCAGGGTGCCCTGCAAGATTTGCAGGATCGTTTGAACAAAGAGTAACCGTCGTGCTGCAAAGGATTTGATCCATGAATAGCTTTGATATAATCAAAACGGTGCGTCTAACCGAAAAAGGAACCCGCCAGACCGAGCTCACCAACACCTTTACGGTGATTGCTGATCCTCGCGCGAACAAAGTCCAGATCCGCCAAGCGGTTCAGGATCTGTTCAAGGTAAAGGTGGAAAAAGTAAACACCATCAACGTGCGTGGCAAATCTCGCCGCCAACGCACTGCACAAGCAGGCACCACCTCCGCGTGGAAGAAGGCTCTTGTGACTCTTAAAAAAGGCGACAAAATCAGCCTGACCTAATCGCCAAGCTATTATGCCAGTCAAAAAATTTCGCCCATTAACGCCCTCGACGCGATATATTACCATCGCGTCCTTCGACGAGATCACCAAGTCACGGCCTGAGAAGAACCTCGTTAAGACCCGCAAAAAAACCGGCGGACGCAATTGCTACGGACGTATCACCAGTCGTGGTATTGGTCGGGGACATAAGCAGAAGGTTCGCAATGTGGATTTTCGCCGCGAACGTTTCGGAGTCGAGGCTAAAGTTATCGCCATCGAATACGATCCAATTCGGTCCGCCCGTCTTGCATTACTTGAATACACCGATGGAGAGCGTCGTTATATTATCGCTCCAGGTGGGCTTCTGGTCGGCACGGTCGTCGGCAGTGGACCCTCGGCACCACCCGAAGTCGGCAATGCCCTTCCATTGAAGAACATCCCAGTGGGTGTCTCCGTTCACAATATTGAGATGGTTCCTGGCGGTGGAGCTCAGATGGTTCGTTCCGCTGGAGGCGAGGCCACTTTGATGTCCCGCGACGAAGGACACGCCCAATTACGCCTGCCCTCAGGTGAAATCCGCAAAGTTAACGAGAATTGCCTCGCTACTATCGGTCAAGTCGGTAACAGTGAACATGAGAATGTTATCCTCGGTAAAGCCGGACGTGCTCGCCATCGTGGCAGACGTCCGCTGAGCCGTGGTGTTGCTAAGAACCCCGTCGACCATCCAATGGGTGGTGGTGCCGGTAAAACTTCTGGCGGCGGTCATCCGGTCACTCCTTGGGGCGTGATCACCAAGGGTTATAAGACCCGCAAAAAATTTAAGCAATCTAACCGCCTGATCGTTGCTCGACGCAATGGTCGCCCGCTCAAGACTAGGTAATTTATGGGACGTTCAATTAAGAAGGGGCCGTTTGTCGACGCCCATGTCATTGAGAAAATCCAGAAGATGAATGCTACTGGATCCAAGAAGCCGATCAAAACTTGGTCGCGCCGATCAATGATCACACCCGAATTTGTCGGTCACACTTTTAGTGTGCATAACGGCAAGATTTTTCACCCGGTGTTCGTCACCGAGAACATGGTTGGCCATCGGCTGGGAGAGTTCTCCCTGACGCGAACCTTCAAGAAACACGGTGCGCACACTGCTAAAGCTGAGGCCAAATAGCCTTTAATTGTATGGATGTTTTATCGATTACTCGAAACGTGCGTATGTCTCCGCAGAAGATGCGTGAGGTCGTACGCCAAATTCAGGGCTTACCCGCCACTAAAGCGATGGCTGTCCTCGCTATTATCCCTCGTAAGTCCGCTCGTGTGGTGTCCAAGACTTTGAAGTCTGCGATTGCCAACGCCGAGCATAACCATCGTTTGGACCCAGCTTCCTTGGTTGTCAAAGAAGCCGTGGCCGGTGCCGCTACCACCTATAAGCGTGTCACACCCAAGGCTCGTGGCTCGATGGGCCCGATCCTCAAACGGAATTGCCACGTCAGAATAATCGTATCCGACCTCTAATCGTATGGGACAAAAGACCAACCCGATCGGTTTCCGTATCGCCGTTAATAAAGACTGGCGTTCCAAGTGGTATTCCACCAAAAAGGAATTCGGTCGTTTACTCGCCGAGGATCAAAAGATTCGCCAAATTCTCAAGTCGAAGCTTGAGTCAGCATCGGTGCCACGCATTCAAATCGAGCGTGCCGCTAATCGTTGCCGCATCACGATTTTTACTGCTCGTCCCGGTGTTGTTATCGGACGCAAAGGTACTGAGATCGACAAGATCAAGGAAGACCTGGCTAAGATGACCGGCAAAGACATCTATGTCGACATTCAGGAAGTCAAGAGCCCTGAAATTGATGCTCAATTGGTTGCCGAGAATATCGCCATGCAGTTGGAGCGCCGTATCTCCTTCCGCCGTGCGATGAAGAAGGCTGTGCAAACTGCCATGGATTTCAAGGCAGTAGGAATTAAGGTTCGTTGCGCCGGTCGTTTGGGTGGAGCTGAAATTGCTCGAGTGGAGTCCTACCATCAGGGGAGCGTTCCACTGCACACATTACGTGCCAATATTGATTATGGTTTTGCCGAAGCTAACACCGTTTACGGAAAGCTTGGGATTAAATGCTGGATTTGCAAGGGTGAGAACAAACCGATGCGTTCTGTTGCGGATCGTGAGCGGGATCGCTTAGACGCACCGTCGATCCAACCCGCATAAGTTGAACAACCCAGCCGTGACTGCGTGTTCCGCAGGTCGGCAAGAATAATATTTAAGAGGATTTGTTATGTCGATGATGCCCGCCAGAGTCAAGTATCGCAAAATGCAGCGTGGTGCCCGCAGGGGTCTTGCCACGCGCGGCAACACCGTCGCCTTTGGCGAATACGGGTTGCAAGCGTTGGAGCGATGCTGGATGGACACTAAGCAGATTGAGGCCGCTCGTGTTGCGATCACCCGCTACATGAAGCGACGCGGTAAGGTATGGATCCGGATTTTTCCAGACAAATCATACACCAAAAAACCGTTAGAAGTTCGTATGGGTACCGGTAAAGGTGGAGTTGAGTCATGGGTTGCAGTTGTCCGACCAGCACTTGTTTTGTTCGAGGTGGATGGGGTTACCGAGGCCATTGCCCGGGAAGGGATGCGTTTGGCCGCTGACAAGTTGCCCATCCGAACCAAGTTTATTTCACGCCACGCAATTTCCTAAGAGGCCCAGAGAGATGAAGAAGACGAATTATCAAGATTTAACGGCTGTCGAATTAGCGGCAAAGGGCCGCGACATGCGCCAGGAACTGTTCAACCTGCGCTTGCGCCAGGCCACCAGCCAATTGGATAAGCCATCTCAGATGCGCACTCTCCGTAAGGAAATTGCTCGCCTCGAGACTCAGCTCACTGTTCTCCGCAATAAAGTCGCCTAAACTGCCCACTGTATGTCAGAAACACCGATTACCCCAGCGCGCAGCCACCGCAAGGAACGCACCGGCGAAGTCATCTCAAACAAGATGACTAAGACCATTGTTGTGCGAGTCGAACGCCGCTTTCGCCATCCTCAATTCAAGAAGGTTGTCACCCAATTCCATAAGCTTTACGCCCACGATGAGAAGAGCGAAGCCAAGGTCGGTGATCGCGTTCTGATCCAAGAGACCCGTCCACTCTCCAAGCTCAAGTCTTGGCGTTTAGTCGAGGTCGTCGAACACAACAAAGACGCGGAACCTGTGGCCGTTTAAACTTAGGCAAATTTTATGCTTCAAATTCGTTCAATTACAGACGTGGCTGATAACTCAGGTGCCAAACGTGCAGCCACGATTGGTGTCTTGGGGAAGAACCAACGCTACGCCGCAGTCGGCGACATTATTAAGGCTCACATCAAAGAGGCAACTCCAGATGGGACAGTCAAAAAGGGTGAAGTTGTCAATGCTGTCGTGGTTCGCACTCGTGATGCGATCCGCCGAGCAGACGGTTCTTACCTGCGTTTTGATTCCAACGCGATTGTGATTATCGATAAGGATAACAATCCTCGCGGCACACGTATTTTCGGGCCTGTTGCCCGTGAGCTACGTGAGAAAAAGTTCATGAAGATCATTTCGCTCGCTCCTGAGGTCGTATAGCATCCAGCGCGAACAACAATTTCGAACACGTCAGAGTATGTCAAAGACACATGTTAAAAAGGGCCAAGAGGTGGTAATTATCTCTGGAGCCGAGCGCGGTAAACGAGGCAAGGTGATCAGTGTCGCTTCCGCCGGGGACCGTGTGATTATTGAAGGAATCAAGATGATCAAATGTCACACCAAGAAGAGTCAACAGCACCCCCAAGGTGCGATCATCCAGCGTGAAGGGACAGTCCACATTTCTAATGTGATGACCGTCACAAACTTCGATGCTCGTGCTTCCAAGCGAGGCTCTGCGGAAACGAAGGCTTAATTAGTATGAATTCCAGACTTTCAAAAAAGTATTCCGAAGAAGTGAAGCCCGCGCTCACTGAAAAACGTTCCTACAAGAACTCTCACCAAGTCCCCACAATGACAAAAATTGTCATTAACATGGGTGTGAGTGCCTCGTTGGAGAAGGGTGCCGTTGATGAAGCGGTTCGCGATTTAACCTTGATCACCGGACGCAAACCCGTTATCAACAAGGCCCGTAAGAGTATTGCGAACTTCAAGCTACGCGAAGGCCAATCGATTGGTTGCCACGTAACGCTACGTCGTGATGCGATGTTTGAGTTTTTTGACCGGTTAGTGGCGGCCGCTCTTCCTCGTATTCGCGATTTTCGTGGAGTTTCGCGCCGCTCGTTTGATGGGCGTGGGAATTATTCCCTTGGACTCGCGGATCAGACAATCTTCCCTGAGATTGATTTGGAGAAAATTAAACGGACACAGGGGATGGATGTCACCATCGTTACCTCCGCGAAGACGGATGAGGAAGCGTTGGACTTTTTGAAAATGATGGGTATGCCCTTTTCGGAATCTCGATAATTGATATGGCTAAAGCTTCTTGGTTGGAGCGCGAAAAGAAAAAACGCGCGACCGTGTTAAAATATGCCAAGCTCCGTGCGGAGCTGAAGGCAAAGGGCGATTATGCCGGTCTCATTAAACTGCCGAAAAACGCGAGCCCTGTGCGTGTCACCAATCGTTGCTCGATGACTGGTCGTCGCCATGGGTTCATTCGCAAATTTGGTTGCTCCCGTCTAACCTTCCGTGAATTGGCATTGAACGGCTTAATTCCGGGCGTGACGAAATCCAGTTGGTAATTCTATGAGCGATCCTATTGCAGATTTATTGACCCGTATCCGCAACGCCAGCCTAGCGTTGCTTCCAGAGATCGAGGTTTCCCACTCCAAGATGAAGGAGAGCATTGCTCGAATTCTGAAGCATGAAGGCTACGTCACCGACTTCAACGTCGAAGGTAGCAAAATTAAAAAGCTTCGCGTGCGTCTCAAATATCAAGGACGTAAGGGCGTCATTGTCGGTTTACGCCGCGTGAGCACACCCGGGCTTCGTCGATATGTTGGATCAACCGAGATCCCTCGAGTTCTCGGCGGCATGGGCACAGCGATTGTCTCAACTCCTAGAGGGGTTTTGACAGGCGTCCAAGCACGCAAGCAAAATGTGGGCGGTGAGATTCTTTGTTTTATTTGGTAAACTTTTAAGTTATGTCACGGATTGGAAAAATTCCGGTAACCATCCCGGCCTCGGTCAAGGTTGACATCAAGGGACGCTGCGTCTCGGTGGATGGCCCTAAGGGTAAGCTCAAGTTTGATGCACCAAAACGTTCGATCGTTGTGGTGCAAGGCGATAAAGTCGTGGTCACTCGTGACGGCGATGATTCAGAGGCCAAGGCATTGCATGGTTTGACTCGCTCCATTGTGCAGAACATGGTGAAGGGTGTCAGCGATGGTTTTGTCAAGAAGCTCGAGATTCAAGGTGTTGGTTTCAAGGCCGTTGTGCAGGGTAAGAATGTCAATCTCACGCTTGGCTATTCGCATCCGCTCCTCTACCCGATTCCCGACCAGATCAAGGTGACAGTTGAAGAGAACACCAAGGTGACCATCGAAGGCCCTGATAAGCAGGTCGTTGGTTTGGTGGCTTCCGAGATTCGCGCCTATTATCCCCCAGAGCCTTACAAGGGCAAGGGTGTTCGTTACGTCGGTGAGAAGGTCAAGCGCAAAGAAGGCAAGACCGTTCAGTAAGCTTTTGGATTTTTTACTACAAATTTTAAATCGGGTTGCGGCAAAATCCGCAATCCCAAATCGATGAGACCACAAACTAAGAATAAACTACGTCAGCTTCGCCGCTGGCGCATCCGTAAGAAAGTCGTTGGCACCACATTGCGTCCGCGCATGGCTGTGAAATTCACCAACCGCAACGTGTTCGTTCAGTTCATTGATGATTCTCTCGGGAGAACCATCGCGAGTGCTACCACGTTAAAGAAGGGTGATACAGAGTCCAAGGGTCGTGCAAACGTTGCGAACGCAGCGTTGATCGGCAAAGAGGCTGCGCAAGCAGTTCAAGCGCTCGGAGTTAGTGCTGTGGTCTTTGATCGGGCAGGTGCTCGCTATCATGGTAAAGTGAAGGCGCTGGCTGATGCCGCGCGCGAAGCTGGCCTGAAATTTTAATTTTAATAGGAGAACGTATCGTGGCAGATTTACCTAAAAAACCCCAAGGCGGTGGTGGACGCGGCGGCTTCGCCGGACGTGGACCTGGTGGTCCCGGTGGCGGCGCACGTGGACCCGGTGGGCCTGGCGCACGTGGACCTGGTGGCCCCGGCGGCCCCGGCGGACGTGGTGGTGGACGTGGCGGCAACGCCGGTGGTCCTGGCGGACGCGGACCGCGCCGTCGCAGTGACGGAAGCGACGGGGGTTCCGACGCTAAGGATGGCGTTGAGTTGACTGAAAAGGTCGTTTTCATCAATCGTTCCTCTAAAGTGGTTAAGGGCGGTCGACGTTTCAGCTTCAGTGCTCTTGTTGTCGTCGGTGATAAACAGGGCAGGGTAGGTCTTGGTTTGGGCAAGTCCGTCGAGGTTTCCGATGCCATCCGTAAGGGTGGAGAGGACGCTAAGCACAACATGGTCGCTGTTTCTTTGAAACAGACCACAATCCCACACCATGTGCTCTCCCGTTTCGGTGGTGCCGAAGTGCTGCTACGACCCGCTTCTCCTGGAACTGGCATTATTGCCGGCAAAACAGTTCGTGCTGTCTTGGAGTCTGCAGGTATTAAAGATATTCTGACCAAGTCCATGGGTTCGAGCAACGCCGCCAATGTCGCTAAGGCAACATTGAAAGCCTTGTTAAGCCTACGTTTACGCGAAGAGATCTATCGTTCCCGTGACATTTCCATGCGTCTTGCACCTGTGGCCCCGTCCCTTTGATTAATTTGTTATGCGTCTACATGATTTAAAACCTCGTCCTGGAGCCAAACACCGTCGTAAACGTTTGGGTCAAGGTGAATCCAGTGGTCACGGCAAAACAAGTGGTCGTGGCGGTAAAGGTCAGAGTGCCCGTTCGGGTAGCTCGATTCGTCCCGGATTTGAAGGCGGCCAAATGCCGTTATTCCGCCGCATTCCAAAGCGTGGGTTCAGCAATGCCATGCATAAGATCAACTACGTGGAGGTCAATCTGCGTTCGTTGAATCGTTTTGAGGACGGTGCTCGCGTTGATGAGGCCGCTTTACGGGCCGTCAATGTCGCTCATGGTCGTGGTGACGGAGTCAAAATTCTTGGCACAGGCGACTTGACCCGTAAGCTTACGGTCGTTGCTCATGCCTTTAGCGAGACTGCACGCCAAAAGATCGAAGCTCTCGGCGGCACTTGCGAAGTGGTGGTTGCCAAGGCGAGTCGCTCAATTTGATCACTCTGCCCCCAAACCCTTTCTGAATCATCCGCATGTTCGGAGCTATAGCCAACACATTTTCAAACTGCTTCAAGATCCCTGAATTGAAGTCGCGCATCCTCTTTACCGTGGCTGTGCTGGCGGTTTGCCGTTTGATCGCCCATATTCAGGTTCCAGGTTTGGATGGTGCCACATTGCAAGCGTGGTTCCTCAAGAACGGCGCAGCAATGAGCGGATCATTGCTCGGAACCTACAGTCTGTTTACAGGCGGGGCTCTTCAAAAATGTGCGGTAGGTGCTCTGGGCATCATGCCTTACATCACTGCCACCATCATTATCCAGCTATTAAGCGCGGTGGTGCCGACGCTAAGTAAGCTGGCTCGTGAAGAGGGTGGTCGTGCTAAGATTGTCCAGTATGGAAGGTTTTTGACGGTCATCCTCTGTTTAGGTCATGGAACTCTCATGACGTTAGGTTGGGAGAATCCTGAGAAATTATTCCCTGGCGTGGATCACTTGGTGCTCATTGAGAACCTCTGGTGGTATCGTATTCAGACGATTACGATTCTCACGGCGGGGACTCTCCTTTTGATGTGGTTAGGTGAGCAGATTACCGAGAGGGGTATTGGAAACGGTATTTCCCTTATTATCACGGTTGGCATTCTAGCCGATCTCCCGATGGCGGGTCAGGCAGTGGTTGAAATGTTTTTCCCACCTCAGGGCGTCGATCGCCAATTTAACGGGTTCCATGCATTAGGATTATTGGCACTCTTGGGAGGAGTTGTGGCAGGCGTGATCGCGGTGACTCAAGCACAGCGCAAAATCCCTGTCCAATATGCGCAACGCAATGTGGGTAAAAAGGTCTACGCTGGTGGAAGTTCCTTTATGCCGCTTCGCGTGAATTATGCGGGTGTCATGCCCATTATCTTTGCTCAGGCCATTCTGATGTTCCCCGGTATTATCCTGCTCAAGTTGGGGGAAATTACGAACATTCCTTTCTTCTCCGAGGCAGCTCGGCAGTTGCAGCCCGGTCACACTATCTATTACCTCGTTTTCACACTGATGATTCTGTTCTTTTCTTATTTCTGGGTTGCAACTCAGTTCAACGAGATCCAGATCGCGGATGATCTCAAGAAGAACAACGGCTATATTCCGGGTGTGCGCCCCGGTCAGGCTACGAGCGAATTTTTACACAAGACCATGAGTCGCATCACGCTCGCAGGTGCTATATTCCTGACGCTGATTGCTCTGATCCCTCAGTTCCTTGGAAACATGTTCAATATCAATCCGTATGTGACGCAGTTCTTTGGTGGAACGAGCATGTTGATCACGGTAGGTGTTCTGCTGGATACGATGCGCCAAATGGAGACTCATTTGTTGATGCGGCATTACGACGGGTTCTTAAAGAAGGGCCGTCTCAAGGGTCGCAGTTAGTCGCTTGGGTTGTAAGTCGTTGGTGAGTTGTTTGACATTTTAGGAGGGGTTAGGGCTGAGCGAAGTCGCCTGCGAGTTTTGAATTGTTGATCGAAGCATGATTATCATCAAGAACGCTAAAGAGATCGAGTTAATGCGGGCAGCCGGTCACGCTGCAGGAAGCGTCCTGGAAGAAGTAGTCGCTTTTATTCAGCCCGGAATGACAACTCGACAGATTGACGAGTTCGCAGCGGAGAGAATGAACTTGCGCGGTGGACGTAGCGCATTTTTAGGATACAAGAAGTTTCCATGCCACTTGTGCATCTCGGTGAACGAAGCTGTCGTTCATGGAATGGCGAGTGAGCGTCGGGTTCAGTTTGGTGATATTATTAGTTTGGATGTCGGGGTCGTGTTGAACGGGTATATCGGAGATACAGCTCGAACGGTGAAGGTTGGTGGGTGTGATCTGTTAGCACAGAAACTCATTGAAGTCACAGAACGAGCATTGTATGAAGGTATCTCCCAAGCTGTGTCTGGAAACCGCGTTGTGGATATTTCACGAGCAATCCAGACCTATGTTGAAAAGAACGGCTTTAGTGTCGTAAGAGAATTTGTTGGGCATGGTGTTGGTCGGACGATGCACGAGGATCCACAGGTGCCAAATTTTGTGGAGACGAGCGGACATTCTCCTAAATTAAAGCCGGGCATGACGATTGCGATTGAGCCGATGGTCAACGCAGGATTGCCGGGTGTTGATATTTTGAAAGATGGTTGGACAGTGGTAACGAAGGATCGTATGCTTTCAGCCCATTTTGAACATACGGTTTTAATTACCGAACGTGAGCCGGAGATTTTAACTTGTCCAGCAACGAAGGAATTACGGTCGACGGAATTGTAATGGAAGTAATGCCGAGTAGGGTGTTCCGTGTGGAACTTCCGAATGGGCATCGTGTGCTGGCGCATACGTCAGGGAAGATGCGGATGGATTCCATTCGCATTGACACTGGTGATAGAGTAACGATGAAGATGTCACCTTTCGATTTGTCGAAGGGATGCATTACGGTAAGACAGGATAAATTGAACGCATGAAAGTCAGGGCCTCTGTAAAGAAGCTGTGCGAGCATTGCAAAGTGGTGCGTCGCAAAGGAGTGATCCGCGTGATCTGCACGAACTCGCGGCACAAACAACGTCAGGGTTAATAACAATTTAGATTATGGCACGTATTTTAGGTGTAGATATTCCTGGCGAAAAGCGAATTGATATTTCGCTCCGCTACATATATGGAATTGGCCCCGTGAACGCCCGGGCTATTCTTGACCGCGCTGGTATTGATCATAGCATCCGCGCAAAGAACTTGAACGAGCAACAACTTTCCCAAATCGTGCACTCGATGCAAGAGGGCAAGTATGTCATCGAAGGCGATCTACGCCGGGAGATCGGTATGACGCTCAAACGATTGCAGGGCATCAAATGCTATCGTGGCGTGCGCCATCTTCGCAGCTTGCCGGTGCGAGGTCAGCGAACGCAGACCAACGCCCGAACACGCAAGGGCCCAAGAAAGACGGTTGGCGTACAGCGTAATCCGAATGCCAAGACTGGTATTCACTAAGATTCATCAGATTTTTATTTAAGTTGACCCATGGCTGAGGAAGCAAAAACCAAGAAGGCTGCCCCTAAGAAGGAGCAGAAAACCGACGCTACTGCAGCGGCCGCACCTGCGGCTGAGGCAAAGGCGCCGAAGGTCTCTAAGAAGGCGGCCGCCGACGCTGCTGCAACTCCAGGAGCAGGTGCTCCAGTGGCACCAGCTATTCCCGCAGCGGCGAACGCGCCGACTGCAGCTGAGTTGCTGGGAGATGATCCCAACGCGAAGAAGATCGTCAAGGCCAAGGGGTCTAAGAACGTCTCTAGCGGTTTGGCTCATATTTCGGCGACTTTCAACAACACGCAAGTGGCCATTACTGATATGCAGGGAAACCTGATCGGTTGGTCGAGTGCTGGGCGTGTTGGGTTCAAGGGTTCGCGCAAGAGCACTGCTTTTGCTGCACAGCAGGTTGCTCAAGATGCGGCTCGTCAAGCGATGTCCCACGGGATGCGCGAAGTCGAGATCCGAGTCAATGGTCCTGGGTCGGGACGTGAATCCGCCATTCGCGCTTTGCAGGCGATTGGTTTGGAGATCACGACCATCAAGGATGTTACCCCAATTCCGCACAATGGGTGCCGCCCACGCAAGCAACGTCGCGTGTAGTAGTGAACTTTTAAAGGATTAGATATGGCTCGTTATACAGGTCCCCGTCTTCGCATTAGCCGCCGTTTTGGCATACCCATCTTTGGTGCTTCCAAGTATTTGGAGCGCAAGAATTATCCCCCCGGTGTTCACGGCCCGAAGTCGCGCCGGAAGCACACGGACTACGGTCTCGGATTGATCGAGAAGCAGAAGCTCCGTTTCTTCTATGGTTTGATGGAGAAGCAGTTTCGCGGAGTTTATGAACGTGCTCGTCAACGTCGTGGTGTCACTGGCGTGACGATGTTGCAAATTTTGGAGACGCGTTTGGATAATGTTATCTATCAACTTGGATTTGGTAGCACCCGCGCTCAGGCTCGCCAATTGGTTACTCATGGTCACGTTATCGTCAATGGTCGGAAGGTGGCTATTCCATCCTTCGCGTTGAAGGTGAGCGATGTGATTGAGGTGCGCGATAAAAGTGTGTCTCGTCAGATTGCTACGAAAGCTATGGAGTCATCCACTAGCCGAGCGGTGCCAGATTGGGTTTCGTTGAACAAGGAAGCGTTTAAAGGAATCGTGCTGAGGGTTCCATCGCGCGAAGAGATCCAACCTATTGCCAACGAACAGGCAATCGTCGAGTTTTATTCCCGTTAGTCAACCAATCGCTTCAGGCGACAATGGCGTGCTGATGAGGCCCGCCATTTTCGTTCGGGAGCATAGCAATTATATGGGCTGTTAATCCGGTTCGGGAAGCCGGGGAAGCAGCCAGTTTAAAATTGCAGAAAGTTAAGTTAAGATTATGCCAGTACGTTTAGGAAGATTTGAAATGCCCAAGCGGTTAAGCAAAGATGAAGCTACCGCAACGGAGACTTATGCGAAATTCGTGGCCGAGCCGTTTGAGACGGGTTACGGACACACGATTGGCAACTCGATTCGCCGAGTTTTGCTTTCCTCATTAGAGGGAGCCGCAATTACTTCGATCAGAATCGATGGGGCGATGCACGAATTCACGACGGTAGATGGCGTGGTTGAAGATGTGACGGACATCATTCTCAATTTAAAGAAGGTTCTCTTTAAGTCGCAGACTCGTGAACAGCAGACATTGATGTTGTCGGTGAACAAAGAGGGTCAAGTTCTGGCTGGCGACATTAAATTGGCCGCTGGTGTGGAGGTTGCGAATCCCAAGCAACTGATTTGCACATTGGACAAGAAAAAGAAGCTTGAGATGGAGTTTCAGATTCGAGTAGGCCGTGGTTTTTGTCCGGGAGTGGAGAATAAGCAGATTGATCAAGCGATCGGAGTGATTCCGATCGACTCTTTGTTCTCACCTGTGAGCCGAGTCCGATACAACGTTGAAAGTGCCCGCGTGGGGCAGCGGACGGATTATGATCGTTTGATCATGGAGATTTGGACTGATGGCCGTATTACGCCTGACGATGCACTAACTCAATCCTGCGCGATTCTGCAGCATCACCTCGACGTGTTCGTAGGTTATGACAAGAATGCGGTGGAGTTTGAGGAAGTTCAGGACAAGCAGGACGATGAGCGTGCGAAGTTCCGCAGGTTGCTGAACATGAGCGTTAACGAGATTGAACTGAGTGTTCGCGCCGCGAACTGTTTGAACAATGCTAACATCACGACGGTCGGCCAACTGGCACTGAAGACCGAGTCGGAGATGTTGAAGTATCGGAATTTTGGTAAGAAATCACTGAACGAAATCAAAGAAAAGTTGACCAGCCTTGGGTTATCTTTGGGGATGAACATTGATCCGGCGTTGCTGGATTCACCTAAAGAAGATCCGAATAAGGTGTTTTAATCTGCAAAATTTCCCATGAGACATTTAAAACGCACGGCCAAGTTGGGCCGCACTTCCTCCCATCGCAAAGCGATGTTGGCTAACATGGTTTGCTGCCTGATCATGCACAAGCGCATCACGACGACTTTGGCCAAGGCCAAGGCGGTTCGCCCTGTGGCGGAAAAGATGGTGACCCTTGGCAAGAGTGGTACACTGCACGACCGTCGGTTGGCGGCATCGCGTCTCCACCAGGAAGATGCTGTGAAGATTCTCTTTGCTGAGATCGCTCCTGCGCACAAGAGTCGCCCAGGTGGTTACACCCGAATTATCCGGATGCACAATCGTCAGGGTGATGCAGCGCAGCTTGCTATTTTGGAGTGGGTGGATGTGACGAGTGCCACGACCCCTGTTTCTACCGAGGTTCCTGAGGCGGTCGCGCCTGTGGCACCTGATGCCACAAAGTAAGATTTGGTTTCATAAAACCCGCTCCTGAATCAGGGGCGGGTTTTTTGTTTTGTCCACGTCGTTACAAGGCAATCCGAGTTGAAAGAGAGGAGGGTTTCGTCTTGCCTTTATGGTGCGTTTGTCGACATTAAGGGGAGGTAGTTATCGTAGTTTGCCTCAATTGAAATGCTGTCTATGCAACCCTTTATCGCCCTTACTCGAGTTTTTGTTGCGAGTTTCGCACTGATGGTTTTCGTTGACCACTCACACCGGGTTTTTGGTGATGAGAAATCGAATACCAATGGGCTATCTCCCATCACCTTGCATGGGGGGGGACATACGGTGATGGCGGGTCCTGTTTACCCTGATGTGTTTCCGTTCTCCGATGATTTTGAGATCGACTCGACGGATCGATGGAATGTGGTTGTGGGTTATCTTTCGCAAGGGGAAGGGGACCCTGTGGTGGATGATTACACGGTGGAGTTTAATTTCGACTATGGCTCCAGCACTTACAACCGGTTTGCTCCTAACGGAGCTGATTTCGAAACATTATACATTCCCCCAGCACCCCACAGTCAAGGGACGACCCATGGGTTGAAAGTGACGGTGAACAAGAATGACGATATTGAGCAATGTTTTGCGGTGAATTTGTATCCAAAATCTCCAATTTTCAAGGGAGATTATGTGCTCAAGTTTGACATGTTCATGAACCACGGTTCGTACGGTTCCACGGGTTCCGGAAGCACCGAGTCGGCTATTTTTGGTTTGAATTGCACCGGGACAAATGCCAATTGGCAGATTTTTTCTGGGGCGGCCTACCTAAATGCGGGACTTCCTCGAGCGAGCGATGGGTTGTGGTTCTCCATCACTGGTGATGGAGGTGCGGGAGCTGATTTGCGAGCGGCGGTTGGAACCAGGAATGGTCCTGCTGTGAATCTTGCGAATGCCGAGGGAGGTTTCTTTGACCGAGATGGGGATGGTCGGTTTGATGTCAGCGATCAGGATGCGTACCTGCAGCAAGTGTTTGCATCGCCACCGGCAGAAACTCCTGGGGTTGTCGGCAAACGCTGGGTCGAGGTAGAGATCATGCAACGCGACGATATCATCACTTGGAAGCTGGATAATCGTCTGATCGCCTCGCGCCCGAATACCTCTGGCTACAAATCAGGGCTACCGATGATTGGCTACATGGATATTTTCTCTTCGATCGCCGATGAGAGGGATCAAACGTTTGTGATTTTTGATAACATTCGAATTCTCCCAATTCGTATGATCATTGTCGATACGGTGGACAACGCGAGTGGGCCGACTGACGGAAAAACTTCTCTCAAAGAAGCACTGACCGCAACGCGAGAGAATGATTGGATCACGTTCAATCTCCCGGGTTCGGGTCCATTTTACATTCAGACACCGGAGATGGGCTATCCACTGATTACGAACCACGGCCTCAGGATTGATGGTTATAGTCAGATTGGATCTGAAGCCAACACCAATGGAATTCTTGATGGGAATAGCGCAAACATCCAAATTGTTTTGGATTCTCGGTCGCTCTCCGGCGGAAGGACGTTGGTAGGTGAGGCAACGGGTGCTACTGGGTTTGGTTTAAGCGAGAGCGCGATCCTTGGTGTCAAGAATGCTAAAGGTGTTGATATTAGTGGGTTGGCATTTCTCTCGCGTATGACCGCAGGGACTCAGAGTGATCCAGATATCTACGCGATCGCGCTCATGAATGAGTCTGCTAATGCTCGGATTCATGGCTGTTGGTTTGGGGTGGATCCCCAGAAGAACGCTGAAGGAAAGTGGGTGGTCGCTGGAGGACGGAGTGCCGTTGCCTCATTTCGTGACACGACCTTGCCCAAAATGAATTATTACCAAGGGTATTCGTTGGGACTCACAATCGGTACGGATGGTGATTCGTTGAACGATCTTGCTGAGTTGAATGTCATGGTTGGGAACGAATTAGCGATTCATTTGCAAACACCGAACACCAAGGTGGCTGGCAACTTTATCAACGTATTTCCCGATGGCACATTTTTTAACGGTGCGAGTGATCTCTCGTATGCTGTGGGAAAAAGTATCGAGGCGATCGAGAATGGGCAGGCGGACGAAATGCTTATTGGCACCGACGGCAATACGATTAGTGATGGGACTGAGCGTAATATCTTCGGGCCTGTGCGGTATGATGTGTTCGCCGAGTTTTGGAGATCTGCAACGAATGTGGTGATTGCAGGCAACTATGTGGGGATTAGCATCGATAGGAGCAGCTCGTTTTCAAGTCAGGCTTCCTTGATTGGAGTTCGCAAGAATTCGAATGTGCGCGTGGGGAGCAATTTTAATGGATCTGTTGCAACTTTGACGAGTGCATCAGATTTGTTGGAGGCCAATCTCATTTACAACCTCAAGCAACCGTTGTTAAACCTGCATGCGAGCAATTATGAGGGTGATGGAAGTGGGGCGGCTCGGATCGCACTTCGAGGGAACGAATTAGTTAATAACGACAACATTTTCCCTTTCATCGCCGGTAGCCTCGACAAAATCTCCAAGTTCTTTTTCAATCCATTGGCTCGTCCAGATTTTGTCTATCGTCCTTCACTTTCCTCCAGCACAACGGTAGATAGTTTAGTCGGAACCGTTCCGGATCAAAACTTTGCGAGTTCCAGTGTCGTGGTGGTGGATGTGTATTTGGCGGATTTAGTGAGTGCCTCAAAACTGGGTGCCGAGCCTCAGGGTAAAAAGTATCTAGCCTCTTTCGTCGAGAACTCAGATATGGATATGGATCCAAACTCGGGTTCGTTCAATGTCGATATTACCGCACTTGCCTTGACGCCGGATGAAGTGAAATCACTGACTATCACGGCGAATTACGTGCCGGATAGTTTGTTTGGTTTTAACCTTCATCCATGGACCACCAGCTTCTCCACTCTGGCTGCTGATGATGATTTGAGAATTAAGAGCGTCTCATGGGCGAAAGGGAATGTGATCATTACGCGAACCTTTGGTCGCGGCCCGTTTCGTTTGGAAAAGCGTGTGAGCGTTGGTACAACGAGTGTTTGGCAACCCGTGGACGCCATTGTGGAGGGGAATACGTTTACTTACAAACCCTCGGATACTGCTGGTTTTTTTCGCGTGAAGTCTGGCTTCTAATTGCGTAGTCAATGTTGCAATCCATGGGATTATCTTGTGGTTCTCAACCGTTGCGCTGGACACTGATTGCGTCCGTGGTGGATATTCCGAAAGCAGGAGCGGTCAAGTTTACCTATCGTCAGGAGGGGCTTTCACGCGAAGGTTTCCTCTTCTTATTTAAGGGTGAAGTGCAGGCATTTGAGAATTCCTGCCGTCACATCCCGATCCCATTGGACTATGGCGATTGTCAGTTTTTTAATTCTGAACGATCCCAGATCATTTGCCAAAACCATGGTGCTCGATTTGAGCCACTGACAGGGCTTTGTGTGCAAGGCCCTTGCGAAGGTGCTTTTCTCAACAAACTGCCTGTGTGTTTAGAGGAAGGAAAAGTTTACCTCCGTGTTCTTGTTTAGGCGTTCGGTTTCTGGCTTCTGGATTTCCCGTCAGTGTTTAAGGATTGGTTTACTGCTTCATAAACCTTGCTTAAGGGAACCCCTGTGCGGATGGCTCCCGCTTTGCAGGACTCGAACTCTGGGGTTTGGTGCAAGACTTCAGCTCCGAGTTTACCGATTTTCACATCGACATCGCCATAGGATGTGGAAATCCGCATCCATTCTCTTCGAAGCTTTCGACGATGGGCCGTTGTTTGTCGAACCCCAAAGGCACTGGTCTGGCGGAGGATGATTTCAGAAAACTTATCCGCCTTGTCGAGTTCACATAACACGGTGAGCAAGACTCCCGGGCGGTTCTTCTTCATGTGGATCGAAGTATGAAAAACATCCAGAGCACCTTCAGCAAGTGCCTGCTCGACAAAAAAACCGAGCAACTCAGGGTTGGTGTCATCTAGATTAGTTTCCAACACAGCGACGGAATCGGTTTCCCAACTGGCATGATTGACGTCTTGAGATTCGCCGAGGATAGCGCGTAGGACATTCGGGCGTGTCTTATTATCCCTTGTTCCCAAGCCGTAACCGATCTTCTCAGCGAGCATGTTCTGCAACGGACCAAAACTCGTGACAAATTCAGCGAGCAAAGCCGCGCCTGTGGGAGTGACCAATTCGTTTTCCTCCTCGCACTGGCTGATGGCAATTCCCGCATCGCCCAAGATGGCTAACGTTGCAGGTGCAGGAATCGGAAAGCGGCCATGGGCGCAGTGAATCCATCCTGTGCCTTCACAAACCGGAGCAGCAAGTATTCGAGGATGGTCGAGTGCTTGAATGCAAACACAGGCCGCTACGATGTCCACGATCGAATCGATGGCACCTACCTCATGAAAATGAACACTCTCCTCGGGTAATCCGTGAATGCGTCCTTCGGCCACCGCGATGCGGCGGAACACAGCGATCGATTTTTGTTTAACCCAGGCACTGAGTCCGCTTTGGTCAATCAAGGATCGGATATCGGAAAAAGTTCGGTGGTGGTCGTGGGTCGGGAAGTTTGTGAGGGGTGCGAATGCTTTGAAAATTGGTGTTGGGCCGTGTTGGTGGGGGTGGGAATGGCCTGCATGAATATGTGTGCCTAAGGGATGGGAGTGGGCTTCCTGCTCGTGGCAATGGACGTCAAATTTGATGCCTGCGATCTGCGCTTTGGTTTCCTGCCGTGCGTGAACATGATAACCGCTGAGGTGCACTTTTTTTAATTCAGCCTCGATATGATCCACTGGCACTCCCAAAGCAATCATTGCCCCCGTGAACATATCGCCACTGATTCCGCTGAAAATATCCAAGTAAAGTGTTTTCATGAGATGCTGGGATCTATCCGCACAAGTGGTTGGTGAGCAGAGGTTTTGAGTGTTGTGGACTCGGCAGCGAGAGTGTTGATTTGGCTGGCAGCAAACCCAGCGCCGAAACCGTTGTCAATATTGACGACGGTAACCCCGCTGCCGCAACTGTTGAGCATGGTAAGTAACGCTGATAAGCCACCAAAGTTTGCGCCGTAACCGACACTGGTGGGCACCGCAATGATGGGTCGTCGAACCAATCCTGCAACCACACTGGGTAACGCGCCTTCCATTCCTGCGACCACGACAAGCACATTGGCTTGTTGTAAGATATCCAACCGCCGGAAAAGTCGGTGCAACCCAGCAACTCCGACATCAAAAATGCGTTCCACACGATTCCCCATCACTTCGGCAGTGACAGCGGCCTCTTCCGCAACAGGGAGATCACTCGTGCCTGCACAGAGCACTGCGATGAAGCCAGGTTGACGGGGCAGGGGAGTGAGTTGGATGGTAACGCAGCGCGCTAAGGCATGATGGGTTGCTTGGGGAAAAGCCTGGGTCAAGACTTCCACTGCAACGTCATTGATTCGAGTGATAAGAACGCGTTCGTTGGCTGATAATACTTGCGCCGCGATGGCGAGGATTTGCGAGGGTGTTTTACCTTCTCCAAAAATAACTTCAGGAAATCCGGTGCGTAAAGCTCGATGTGTATCTACTTGAGCAAATACGAGATCAGCAACGGGTGGGCGTTGGAGGTTTCGGGCCGTTTCTTCGAGCGTCTTATCGCCAGCACGAAAAGCCTCGAGCAATTGGATTAACTCAGCGGGAGTCACCCTTGAAGATTACCTCACCTACAGGGGGAAGTAAATTCTAGGATAATCAAAGTTCAGGGCAACCTTGGTACATTGTGCTGCGTTGCACCAGATTTGGTGGGTTATTGTGACTGGAATTTTGCGTAGATGAGCAATCCGACTAGGATTCCGAAGAGAATTACGAACGTGATCTTCAAGACGCTGTAGGGCCGATGGCCGGCGACTGTTCCTGTGTGGCCGTTCACGAGGAGTTGGTATGACTTTCTTCCGTAGTTATAGGTTAATAGCCAGATCGGGAGCAGGGTGTGTTTGAAGGTTTCGTCGCTGTAGGCTGTCTTCACGCTGAGGTTCATGTGCGTGTCGCCTGGAACAGCACTTTTGCATTGATTATGCATGTGATCGCTCATGCGTGATTGGGCACCCTTTGAGGCGGCTTCCAAATCGATTTGGTATTGTTCCACTAACCAACCCGCCACGTAGGACGCTGCGTAGGACTCGAGTTTGTTGGTTGGAAATGGTTCGATCTCAAACAATAAACTTTTATCGACCCCTCGCGTCGCCGGAACCAACATGTCGTCAAAAAACTTGGATTCATGACCGTTTGAGGGCACCCAACGGGTTTGTTGCACCTGACGTGTTTGGGTTCGGCCGTTGCTATCGGTGTAGGTTTCGGTGATGTAGTAATGGTAACCTGACAGGGCGGTCCAATTGGAATCGGCTCGAGCGTCGAAGGTCCAGTAAGGGATGTAGACGCCCTTGACGGTGTCGGTGAGTGCCGAAGTTTTGAGTCGGTTAGGGGCGAACCAGCGAGTGCCATACCACTTTCTAACGATGTCGCGCACCGCTTTTTCCGGCACAATAAATGGCAGGACACTTTCGGGGGTAATGGGGCGTTCGGATTGGTCGTGAGGGACGATTTGAGCCGAGCCGCAGAAGGGACAATTTTGAGCTGCGACTTCGGGATCAAGCACTGTTACTCCGAGACAACTCTGGCATTTCACCGATTGTTTTTCGGTTTCCCAACCGCGTCCTGCTCGGGCCACTACTTCGAGCGAGGATCGCAAATCATACTCCACGATAGGCGATTGGTCGCCTCCGTCCTCAACTGCCACTTTGGTGCCGCAGTAAGGACAGACGAGAAGGTGTTCGGACGCGCTCCAACGGACGTCGGAGCCGCAGCTCGAACAATTAATTTTTTGTCGAGCAACGGTTTCAGCCATGGGATATTATTTCAGAAATTCCTGCAACGCACTCCGGGTGATCCGGTAGGTAGAACCAATTTTTTTGGCTCTTAAATCGCCTGCCTCGATGCTGACCATGAGATCGGCTTCCGAAACATTCAACTGGCGAGCTACTTCCGCAGGGGTGAGCACTTCCTCGCCCCCATTGGCTGCTGGGGTCGACCCCGACGATTGGCCATCGATGAGTTGTTTAGCCATCGCCAGACCCATGGCTAATTCCGCTGGGGCACTACCCGCGCTTCCACCTTGGCCCAGGCCTTGGGCGAGTTGAAACTTCACGAAATCATTCAGATTGCCAACTGCCGACATGCTGGACCGCTTGTCGATGGCTTCCTCAACCTCCGGCGGCACAGAGACGTTTTCGACGACGAACGCAGTGAATTCCAACCCATATTTTGCCTGCGTGATCGGATTGATGATCGGCAGGAGAGATTCACCTAACTCCGAATACCGCGTGGCGACATCAAAAATGGGCACATGCGCGGAGGCTAACGCTTCGCTAAAAACACTCACCACACGCGACCGCATGACGCCATCGAATTCATCGAGGCGAAAATGATGATCTGTTCCTGCGACCTCCTTCAAAAACAGCGATGGATTAACAATCTTAAAATCGTAAGTGCCAAATGCTCGCGCCCGCACGACCCCGAGATCCTGGTCGCGAAGCATGAACGGATTCTGCGTGCCCCATTTATTGCCAGAGAAAACCCGAGTGGTGATGTAATAAACATCGGCTTTAAAAGGAGATTCAAACCCATATTTCCATGAAGCCAACGCGGTGAGCAGGGGAATGTTATCGGTGGTGAGCGTGTGTTTGCCGGGGCCGAAAAGATCACCATATTGGCCGAGGTAAACAAACTGAACGACTTGAGACTCGCGCACAATCAGTTGTGCGGCGCGCTTAATCGCTTTGTCCTCGTCGGGGAATCGGAACGAAAGAGTATCGCGGGAGTCGTCCGTCCACTCAATGATCTCAAGCAGTTGGCCTCTAATAAAATCGAACAGTCCCATACGTATTAGGTTTGAACAGACTACTAATGCCGAACCGCGCCCTACGCAAATTTAAAAAATATCGAACAGGGGGGAGTTTTGTCGATCGACGTGCGGAGCGAATAGTGGGAGAGTGGTGCTCCTATGTTGAACTCGGTAATGATTCTCTGGATTTATATTGTGCTGCTTCTCGCGGGAGGGATTGTGGGTTTCGTCAAAGGTAAGAGCAAACCATCGTTAATTGCCTCGTCGATCTTTGCCGTGCTGATTGGTCTCTGTGCCACGAATATCATCCCGATCGCTTATGCGACTTGGTTGATGGGCACGTTGATTCTGGTTTTTGGAATCCGGCTGATGAAGACCAAAAAATTCATGCCGAGTGGGTTGATGATTATCCTGACGATTGTTGCGTTGGTGTTGATCAATTAACTTAACGGTTTCTCGGTTTCACCTAAGTCAGGTTCTGACGAATTTCTTTGGAAAACTCGCTTCCCATCTGGCAGTTGCATCAGCCGATTCTGGAGGCGCTGCAGACGGTGAATCGCATCGTCCTTGTGGCGCCGACTGGGTCTGGCAAAACAACGCAAGTTCCCCAGATGTTGTGGGATGCTGGTGTTGGTGGAGGTCGTCGAATAATCATCCTCCAACCTCGACGCGTTGCTGCCCGCACGGTGGCTGCACGGGTGGCGTGGGAGCGATCCTGTCTTTTAGGCGGCGAAGTGGGATACCAAGTCCGGTTTGATGATCGAACCAGCTTAGGGACTCGCCTTTGTTTTATTACGGAAGGAATCCTGTTGCGGTGGTTGCAGGATGATTTGGAGCTTAAGGATATTGGTGCGATTTTATTCGATGAGTTTCATGAGCGCAATTTGCTCAGTGATGTTGCTCTAGGGCTTGTTAAACGTGTGCAGGAACGAGGACGGCCTGATCTAAAAATCATTGTGATGTCGGCGACGTTGGATGCTAAACCGGTCGCAAAATATTTGGGTGACTGCCCGATTCTTGTTTCTGAAGGTCGCAGTTATGCTGTGGAAACTCACTTTCTTTCTTCCGAGGACGAACGCGCTGCGCCGGATCAAGCGGTAGATGTTGTGGAGCGTCTCCTGCGAACGAATGAACAGGGAGACATTCTTATTTTCATGCCCGGGATGGGAGAGATTCAAGCTACGATCAGAGCAGGGGACAGTGTCCGAACTTCCGAACGGTTGGCATGGATTCCTCTCCACGGAGAGCTTCAACCGGAGGAACAAGATCGGGCGTTCGCACCGAACTCCGCACGCAAGGTGATCGTTGCCACCAATGTTGCAGAAACCTCGGTGACGATTGATGGTATACGCCATGTCATTGATGCGGGTCTGGCTCGTGTGGCCCGGTTCGATTCGGAGCGTGGCTTGGGCACTTTGTTTATCGAGGAAATCAGTCGAGCCTCGGCGGATCAACGTGCTGGACGGGCTGGAAGGACTGCACCGGGCACGTGCTGGCGACTTTGGACGGAGAGCAATCACCTCAACCGACCGGCACGAAATACTCCTGAGATCCAACGAACTGATCTGGCTGAGGTCGTGCTGTTACTTCATTCGTTAGGGATTCGTCATGCGGGTGAGTTTGAGTGGCTTGACCGTCCTGATCCTATCGCGGTGGAGCGTGCCGAAGCGCTTCTTCGCATGCTGGGTGCGCTCCATGAAACACCTCAAATGGGTCAACGTGATGACCTGACTCCTATTGGTCGTAAGATGTTGAGTCTTCCGATGCATCCCCGCTACTCGCGCATGTTAATCGAAGCTTCCAGCACGCGGTGCGTCCCTGCGGCGGCCCTTTGTGCTGCGTTGGTGAGTGGACGCGATTTGTTGGTGCGACTGGGTCGAGAGGATAAGCACGTTTCGGAAGCACGCGAGGTTTTCGAGGGTGATCCGCGCTCCGATTTTTTTACGCTGATCCGCGCTTTTAATTTTGCTGTTAAAAATAATTTTCAGACTGATCTCTGCCGCCGTTACGGAGTTCATGGACAATCCGCACGCCAAGTCGCGCAGACGTATGAACAAATTCTTGAAATTGCGAAGCGACAACAGTTGATCAAACCGGAGGGTCCCAGCGCGGGAACCGACGAAGCACTCTTGCGTGCCCTGATGGCAGGGTTCATTGATCAGTTGTGTGTTCGTCGGGATCCGGGGACGCTCGAATGCAATTTAACGGAGGGACGTCTTGGTAATTTGGTTCGCGAGTCCGTCGTGCAAAAGCCGAACTTATTTGTGGCCGCGAGCATTCGTGAAGTCTCTGGGCGAAGTGGTCATCTTACACTTCTGAGTCTCGCGAGCTTGGTTGAGCTGTCGTGGATTCGTGAGACCTTTCCCCAACACCTTCGGGAGAAAATCGAACATCGATTTGATCGCACCCATAAACGTGTAGCGGCTATCAAGCTGCTTTATTTCAGGGATCTTCCGCTCAGTGCGGAACACCATTCTGAGACGGATCCTTCTGCTGCTGGGGCGACTCTGGCAGACGCTGTTCAACGGGAGTGGATCGAGTTGCCGAATTTTAATCATGAGCTGAAACAGTGGATCGCGCGCGTGCAGCTTGTCGCACGGCATATGCCTGGTCTCGAATTTCCGACGCTCGATGCGGAGGAAGTTAGCAGATTGCTCGCACGCGCTTTCCATGGACTGACGCTGGCGAAGGAGGCTCAGGCAGTGCTCCTCAAAGAAACTTTCCAGACGGCTTTGGCATCGGAGCAACGCGCTTGGCTGGACGAACTTCTGCCCAGCAGCCTCCGGTGGGTTGACGAGAGAAAGCTAAAACTGCTCTTCACCGAGGATGCGCCCGAACTCCAGGTCAAGTTGCACGAATGTTTCAGCCTGAAGGAACACCCCACACTTTGTGAGGGGAAGATTCCAGTCCGCCTTTGGCTCGCTAGCCCTGACGGCAAGCGTCTCGAATCTACGGACAACTGGCCTGCTTTCCGCACGACCCAATACCCGAAGCTCAAGGCCACGCTGCAAAAAAAGTTTCCTGGCAATACTTGGCTGTGAACCAATGGGCGGGATGTGGCGCAACGTGGGAAGCCCAACAACCAGTCAATGTGCCG
>Ga0114966_10000192_pt1 | contig 57914 bp, 36 predicted proteins | sample M_130207_XF_Meta_FD_87029 | JGI IMG/M metagenome (GOLD analysis project Ga0114966, IMG submission 87029) | Freshwater microbial communities from Lake Montjoie, Canada to study carbon cycling - M_130207_XF_MetaG | ecosystem: Environmental > Aquatic > Freshwater > Lake | place: Lake Montjoie... | reverse complement strand
GCAATTGAACGAGTACTGACACCAACATCCGCCTAAAACCGGAATCCACTCCCGCGAAAGTTGTGAGGTGTAATTGGGAAGAGTCGCAGGGTTGCAGAGCGACGACCGATTACGATACCATGAGGAGGCCTCAACTACCGGCGTGCTAGCGTAGCTCAACGGTAGAGCACCGGTTTTGTAAACCGGCGGTTGCGGGTTCAAGTCCCACCGCTAGCTGTTGTTGCATCTTGATCGTGCGGTTGGCCGGAGTGGTTCGTGTTGGTAGCGTAAATCGCAGGGTGTAGCGTCGATGCCTCGTCTGTGTTCTTCGAGAAGAAATTAAGCGGGCTGGTTCCTGCCTCTGGCTCTCTGGCGGGGCGATGTCTACATCGTCTGTGAAAAAAGGTTGTAGAAGGTTCTGTCGGCGGGATACCCGAGCGGCCAAAGGGGCCAGACTGTAAATCTGGTGGCAATGCCTTCGCAGGTTCGAATCCTGCTCCCGCCATCAATTGTGTGTGTGTAGCAGGCCTTGGGGTTGCGGGTGTAGCTCAATGGTAGAGTTCCAGCCTTCCAAGCTGGCCACGTGGGTTCGATTCCCATCACCCGCTTATGTTTGATGGGGTCTTGTGCTTGCGGTTTTTGTGTCGATTCGGGCTAAGGGTCGCGGTGGTTCTGTGGATCGGCCCTGTATTGGTTGACAATTGGGGTGTGTCTGATCATCCTTGCTGGTCGCCGCTGTTGTAGCTCAGTTGGTAGAGTACGTCCTTGGTAAGGACGAGGTCATGGGTTCAAGTCCCATCAACAGCTTGCGGTGTTCGCGAGATTGTGGCGATCTCCGAGATTAACTGGTGTCAAAATGGCAATGCTAGTGAGGTTTTAGTTAAATGGCGAAGGAAATTTTTCAAAGGACGAAGCCGCACGTTAATGTTGGGACGATTGGTCATATTGACCACGGCAAGACGACGACTACTGCGGCGATTTTAGCGGTGCAGACCGCTAAGGGGCTGGCGAAGTTTAAGAGTTATGCTGATATCGCTAAGGGCGGTACTGTTCGCGATGACACAAAGACGGTTACTATTGCCGTGAGTCACGTTGAGTATGAGTCTCCTGCTAGACATTATGCGCATATTGATTGTCCTGGTCACGCTGATTATATTAAGAATATGATTACCGGTGCGGCCCAGATGGACGGCGCCATACTTGTTGTGTCCGCTGCCGATGGGCCAATGCCGCAGACTCGCGAACATATTTTGCTTGCCAAGCAGGTCAATGTTCCATCGTTGGTCGTGTTTTTGAATAAGTGTGATCTGGTGGATGACGAGGAGCTGTTGGAGTTGGTGGAAATGGAGATTAGGGAGCTCCTCAATAAGTATGAGTTTCCTGGCGACGATGTCACAATCGTTCGCGGAAACGCGAAAGGCGCGTTAGACAATCCGTCAGACCCGGCATTTAGTGCGTGCATAACGGCTTTGGTTGCCGCGTTGGATAAGGATGTTGCGGAGCCTATTCGGGAAACTGATAAGCCGATGCTAATGTCGGTTGAGGATGTTTTCTCGATTGAAGGTCGCGGAACGGTGGTTACCGGGCGGATTGAGCAGGGCGTTTTAAAGGTCGGTGACAAGGTTCAGATATTGGGGTTGGCGGATCCGCAGGAGACTGTGTGCACTGGTGTTGAGATGTTTAATAAGACCCTAGATCAGGGTCAGGCAGGCGATAATGTTGGTGTTTTGATACGAGGCATCAGGAAAGAGGATGTTCAGCGAGGGCAGGTCTTGGCGAAGCCGGGGTCGATTAAGCCTCACACGAAGTTTGAGGCTCAAATATATGTACTCAGCAAAGATGAGGGTGGACGTCATACCCCGTTTTTCAACGGTTATCGCCCCCAGTTCTATTTTCGAACAACTGACGTGACCGGCGAAGCAAACCTGCTCGGTGGCGCCGAAATGTGCATGCCCGGCGATAACGTTAAGGTTATGGTTTCTCTGGGCAAGCCCATTGCTATGACTGAAAATGTTCGGTTTGCTATTCGCGAAGGCGGAAAGACCGTGGGGTCGGGCGTGGTCACGAAAATACTTGAGTAGAGGTTGAGTTTGCGGATTGGTCGTTTCTGCCGCTGCCCTGCGTTCCTGAGATGGGATGCGGGGCAGCTTTCGCAAAGAGAGGAAAATAATGGCAAGGGAATATGTTTGGCTTGAGTGTATGGAGACTTCACGCCGTCTTTACAGGGTTTGCAAAGAGGTGAAGGGGGCTGAACGGCTTCATCTCAAAAAATATAACCGAAAGGTTCGCCGGCACACTGAATGTAAAGAGATTCGCAAGAAATGAGCGAGTTGCAACATGATTAAGGTTGCCTGATACGGGCGTAGCTCAATTGGCAGAGCACTGGATTCCAAATCCAGGTGTTGGGGGTTCAAGTCCCTCCGCCCGTGTTGCGGAGTGTAGCTTTGTTGGTGTCTGTGGTTTTAGTTTGAGTTGCAAATGAGGCGGGTGTTTGATGACCTTCTATGATTGTGTATTTAGCGTTTCCAAATACAAGCCTAGACAGGGGATGTTCATTCGTCGTGTTTTCCACTTGGTTAGCTCAGTTTGCGCCGTTGGACTAGGCGTAGGCATGTCTCGCGGTTCCACTCAAGGCAACGGGGTTGCGGTGGTTGGTGTGTTAGTTTTGGTTATGTTGTGGTTGTTATGGAGGGTGATGCAGTATCCTCCTGTCTGTGATTTCCTGATCGATGTACAGGTTGAGTCGAGCAGGGTTGCTTGGCCTCGTTTTGATGACGTTAAACGGTCAACGCTGGTTGTGTTGTTGGTGATGTTTTTGGTTAGCTCCTATCTTTTTTTATGCGACCGTATTTTGCAATTTGTACTGAGGGCAGCCTCTGTGTTGAATTTCTAGCTACTACGGATTCTGACGCCGTTACGCTCTTTTGTTGGGTTTTCTACTTTAATTCAAACCATGAGGCGGGCAATGAGTGAGCTGAATCAGGGTCTTGAAGAGAGCATGAAATGGTATGTTGTAAAGGTGCAGAGTAATCGCGAAAAATCAATTCGTGAAGCTATTCTACGGCGAATTAAGCGAGACGAGCTTGGAGTTTATTTCGGCGAAATCGTCATCGCTGTCGAGCGGGTAGTTGATAATAAGCTAGGGAAGCGTAGGGTTACTGAGCAAAAGCTTTTTCCGGGCTATCTGCTGATTGAGATGGTATTGAATGACGAAACTTGGTTTCTGGTTCGTAACGTTAGCGGTGTTGGCGATTTTACCGGCACTTCTGGCAGGCCATCGGCTTTAAATGATGCGGAGGCCGCTAAGATAGTTCAACGGCAGCAGTCTGTTGTTACTGAACCTGTTAGGAATTTGCCTGTTTTTGGTCTTGGTGACAGCGTAAAAATATGTGACGGCGGTTTCGATGGGTTTACTGGGGTGGTTGGAGGCGTAGACGATACTGCGGGGCGAGTATCCGTATTGATTGAGATATTCGGCCGCCCAACTCCTGTTGATCTTGAGTTTTGGCAAGTCGAGTTGGCTTGATCCGGCGGTCGAGTTGGTGTGAACTGCTGATCTATTCAATTTAAAAGGTTTATTATATGGCAAAGAAGGCGGCTAAGCTTAAGGCGCAGGTGAAGGTTCAGATAGCGGGAGGGAAAGCTACACCCGCTCCTCCTGTTGGTACTGCGCTAGGCCCGCATGGCATTAACCTCGGGCAGTTTGTGTTGCAATTTAACGAGCGTACTCGCGATCTTAACGGTATGATTGTTCCTGTTGTTGTATCTATATACGATGACAGGTCGTTTGTTTTTGAGCTCAAGAGTCCTCCGGCTGCTGTTTTGTTGAAGCATGCGGCTTCCGTTGCTAAGGGGGCGTCAAACCCGAAGTCTGACGTTTCAGGTTCGGTGACTGTTGCTCAGGTTCGTGATATTGTTGTCACAAAATTCAAGGACTTAAATACCCGAGATCATTCTCAGGCGTTCCGGATGATTGCTGGTACTGCTCGGAGTATGGGCATTGCTATTGTTGAGTGATATGTTCATGAATCGGAGTTTCGTTAGTCATGTATGCACAGTCTAAAAGAATTAGGCATCAGTTAGAGCGTGTGGCTGGTAAAGGAGCTGTTGAGGCTAAGGTCGCGATAGCATTATTGTTAGGTCTTGAGCGAGATCTGCCTCAGGGTGTTAGGTCTTGCCGGTTCGATCAATCAGTAGTTGTGTGCGCCAGGCTTGGTGTGGATCCAAGACAGGCAGACCAGATTGTGCGTGGTTCAATTGTTTTGCCTAACGGTATCGGCAAGTCCCAACGAGTCGTTGTGTTTGCTCAGGGTGATGTTGCATCGGCTGCTCTCGCTGCTGGTGCGGATGTCGTGGGCGGTAAGGATTTGGCAGAGCGCATTCGAGCGGGTTGGCTGGATTTTGATGTTGCGATTGCGTCCATCGACATGATGTCTGTTGTTGGCCCGCTTGGAAAAATCTTAGGCCCTAGGGGTCTGATGCCTTCTGTTAAGGCGGGGACGGTTACTCAGGATGTGTCTTCAGCTGTGAAGGAGTATAAGGCAGGGAAAATTGAGTTTAGATGTGATTCAGGGGGAAATGTTAATTGCGTCATTGGCAGAATGTCGTTTAGTGATGACCAGTTACTTGAAAACTTTAATTCGCTATTGAAATACTTAAGATCATTAAGGCCTGCCACTAGTAAGGGGCAGTACTTCCGACGGATTGGCGTTTCGGCTTCTATGACGCCTAGCATTTGCGTTTCTGCGTAGCGATTATGTGGTTTGGTCTTATGCCTGGATCCACAGGGGGGGGTGATGTGAGCAAGTTTGTTAAACGAATGATGCTGGATACGTTCGGCGAAGTCCTGAAAAACCGGTGTGATTTCATTATTGTGGATTCCTCTAAGGTTCTCGGCGTAGATATTAATCGAATCAGGCTCGATTTGTCGGACGCAAAGGTTCGATTTCTTGGTGTGAAGAACGCCATCGCTGCGAAGGCGTTTGAAGAAGCTGGCGTCAGTGCTGTTTCCCAGATTTTTACTGGCCCTACCACTGTCGTGTTTGGTGACATGGATGTAGTTGAACTTTCTAAGCTTGTTGTACAGTGTGTCGATGCTAACAAGAATATGATGATTCGAGGCGGGGTCGTAGATGGCCACCTGGTTGATCAGGACGGAGTTATTTCAATAAGCAGAAGTCCGGGACGCGTTGAGTTGCTCTCCGGTATTTCCGCGTTGATTCTTTCTCCGGGCGCTGCGGTTTCTTCGGCAGTACTTTCTCCCTCTCGATTAATTGCTGGGCAGATTCGAGAACTCGCATCTGCTGCGGGCTAAGTGTTTTGGTTTTTATGAGTGCGACGGCGTGGTCGTCGCTGCTGTGGTTTAATGGTAAATAATGAGGATGTTTCAAATGTCTGAAACGGTGTTCGATGTCTCAATTAAGCAGCTTGGTGATCAAATTGTCGGATTGACATTATTGCAGGCGAAGTCACTTGTTGACTATTTGCGTACGGTTCATGGTATTGAGCCAGCAGGAGCTGTTGCGGCTGCGCCTGCAGTTGCAGGCGCAGCTAGTTCTGTTGCGGTTGTTGAGGAAAAGACTGAGTTTGATGTTGTTCTCACTAGCTTTGGTGATAATAAAATTGCTGTCATTAAGGTTGTTCGCGCTGCTACGGGGCTAGGCTTGAAGGAGGCGAAGGACATGGTGGAGGCCGTGCCAAAGCCAATTAAAACAGGTTTGTCTAAGGAAGATGCGGCAAAGCTGAAGGCGGAACTTGAGCAGGCTGGCGGCGTAGTCGATGTTAAGTGACGTTTGATCGCCGTCCTCTCTAATTCATTAGTTCAAGCTTTTTCCAGCATCGTATGGTGTGGTGACTAAGTTATTTGGGCGACATGATTATGATTATGATTATGCTTATGTTGGATGTTTATAATAAGGTGAGTCAGCAATATGGCAATTCCATCTGAACGGATCGTCGCGACTAGTGAGGTTCGTACGATTGGTGTCGCTTTAAACGGCTTTCCGATTTCTGAGTTAACTGAAATTCAGACTAAGCCTTATCGGCGTTTCCTGCAGGAAGATGTCGAGCCGAGCAAGAGGGCTGATTGGGGCCTTGAGGCGGTGTTGCGCGAGACGTTTCCAGTTGAGGCTTACGACTCGCGATATCGGTTAGAGTACGTGCGGTACGATCTCGGAAAGCCGCGGTATTCGGCGCTGGAATGTCGTCAGCTGAGGCTGACTTATGGTATGCCGTTTCGTGTCTGGATGCGACTTGTTGGTGAGGCATCGATCGAGGAGGAAGTTTATTTAGGCGACATGCCGATAATGATTGGTGGTGGCGAATTCATCATTAATGGATCTGAGCGAGTTGTTGTTAGCCAGTTGCACAGATCGCCTGGCGTTGATTTCGTTTTGAACTCGGAGCCTGGCGAACGCAAGCAATTTTCCTGTAGGATTATACCAGAACGGGGGAGTTGGATAGAGATCGTTGTAGGTAAAAGAGGGACGCTCGGTGTCAGGATTGACCAAAGTGGTAAGTTTCCCGCCATGACGTTCTTGAGGGCTCTTTCGCCAGATTTCGGAGACAGCACTAAGCTCATTAGGCTGTTTTACACTACCGAGGTTTTCGATTGCTCCGCGAAGAACTCCGCAGAAGTAATCAATGGTCGTTGTTGTGCCGAGGACGTTGTGTACCCCTCCGGTCACCATCGCTCAGGGGAAATTCTTGTTGATATTGGCGCTCAAATCAATGAGTTTACAGCGGAGGCTATTGTTGAGGCTGGCGTGCTGTTCGTAGAGCTAATAGAGGTCGGCTTCGATCCTCTGGCGCTGAAAAGTGTGCTAGAGGATCCTACGTCTTCTCATGAAGATGCTTTGCTAAGAATATATCAGCGACTTCGGCCAGGTAATCCACCACAGCTGGAGAAGGCGTCAGAGCTGTTCTTTGAGAAGTTCTTCGATGTCAATCGATACAGGCTTGGCAGAGTCGGTCGATTTAGGGTTAATCGAAAATTTAATCAGAGTGTGCCTGATGCGGAAATGACATTAAGGCCGGAAGATGTCGTAAATGCTGTTAAATATGTAATCGAGTTAGGTGTTGGTCAGAACTCGGCAAATGTGGATGATATCGATAATTTAGGTAACCGGCGCTTACGCACTATTGATGAGCTCGCTACTGAGGAGATCAGGAAGGGTTTTTTAAAGTTGCGAAGAACGGTGCAGGAACGCATGAGTGTCAAGGATGCTGAGGACTTAGCGCCGCGAACCCTAGTAAACCCTAAAAGTGTCTCTGCGGCAATCGATTACTTTTTTGGCCGAGGTGAGTTGTCTCAGGTTGTTGATCAGACAAACCCGCTGGCGACGCTTACTCACGAGCGGAGGCTGAGTGCGCTGGGCCCTGGAGGTTTGAACAGGAAGCGGGCTGGCTTTGAAGTTCGCGATGTTCATATTTCTCACTACGGGCGTATCTGCCCTATTGAGACTCCGGAGGGGACCAACATTGGTCTTATTTCCAGTCTCAGTATATTTGCTAGGATCGACGATTACGGATTTTTGGTCACACCGTATCGCGTTGTCGATAATCGGCGTGTTACCGATGAGGTCCGCTGGTTGAGGGCAGACGAGGAGTCCTCGGTGTTGATCGCGCCTGCTGATGTTGAGATTCAAGACGGTGTATTTGTTGGAGATCGCGTGATGGCTCGGCATCACAACGATGTTGCTTGGGTTTTGTCGACGACCGTTAATCTCACTGACGTGTCTTCGTGTCAGATGGTAGGTGTGTCCGCTGGCTTGATCCCGTTTCTAGAGCATGATGATGCGAATCGCGCTCTGATGGGGTCTAATATGCAGAGGCAGGGCGTTCCATTGCTGATTGCTGAGACACCATTGGTCGGGACCGGCCTTGAGGTGGCTGTGGCCGAGAGCTCCGGAATGTCAGTTAGAGCCGAAAAGGCCGGTCGTGTGACGGCGCTTGATAGTTGCCGCATAGAGGTTGACGATCTTGTCTATCGCCTCCGGAAGTTCACCGGACTAAACGAGCGCACGTGTCTTAATCATCGCCCTATTGTTAAGGTCGGGCAAAAGGTTAAACGAGGAGAGGTCTTGTGTGACAGCGCTGCTACTTCACAAGGCGAGCTTGCTTTGGGTCGTAACGTGCTCGTCGCGTTTATGTCTTGGGAGGGTTTCAATTTTGAGGATGCGATCATCCTTTCTGAGCGTCTTGTCAAGGAGGATGTTTACACATCTATACACATAGACGAGTTTGATGTTGAGGTTCGAGAGACGAAGCTCGGTAGGGAGGAGTTCACTAGGGATATTCCGAATGTCAGTGAGCGAGCATTAAGTCACTTGGACGAGAATGGGGTGGTTGTTACAGGAACGCATGTCGGCCCCGGGGATATACTCGTTGGTAAAGTCTCTCCTAAAGTCAAAACAGAGCTTACTCCTGAGGAAAAATTACTGCACGCAATTTTTGGCAGAGCTGGCGAGGATGTTAAGAACGAGTCCTTAGAGGTCCCCAGTGGAACTGAGGGAATAGTTATACATACTGAGCGGTTTTCTCGCAGAATGAGCTTGTCAGAGTCGGAGCGTTCTGAATTTGAGGCGGCACTGTTGGCGGCTGAGGCCGACGGCAACTCTGCTGTTGCAAAAGTTTTCAGGGTGTTTTTAGAGTCTATCGAGAAGGTCATAGGTAAGAGGTTTAAGGATCAATCCGGCCATGAGGTACGCTTGCTGCGTGATGACGCTTCTGTCGTTTCGTTTGCTACTTCTTTTTTGGGCCAGCTTGATGCGGTTGACGTACCTGGCCCGCAGAAGCAGGTTGAGTGCAAGAGAATTGTACGCGATCAGTGGCCTTTAGTTGACGCGGCTATAGATTTACGTGACCAGCGATTGAATTCGTTGAAGCGCGGCGATGAATTGCCAAGTGGTGTTTTGCAGATGGTTAAGGTGTATGTGGCGTCTAAGAGGCAGATTTCTGTTGGTGATAAGATGGCTGGTCGCCATGGGAATAAAGGTGTTATCTCAAAAATTCTCCCTATTGAAGATATGCCGTTTCTGTCCGATGGCACGTCTGTTGACATCGTTCTGAATCCACTAGGCGTTCCAAGTAGAATGAATGTCGGCCAGATTTTGGAAACGCATTTGGGGTGGGCGGCAGCTAAGCTTGGATTCAAGATTCGATTCCCGGTTTTCGCGAGCCCAAGCGAGGATTACGTTGTTTCGCTTTTAAAGGAAGCTGGCTTGCCTGAGGATGGCAAAGCGCAACTATATGACGGGCGGACCGGCGAAAGATTTGAGCAAAAGACAACCGTTGGTTTTATATACATGCTCAAACTGCATCACTTGGTCGAGGATAAAGTTCACGCCAGAGCCACTGGGCCGTATTCGCTAATTACTCAGCAGCCTTTGGGCGGCAAGGCACGTTTCGGGGGTCAGCGATTCGGTGAGATGGAGGTGTGGGCGCTAGAGGCGTATGGTGCAGCGTTTATTTTGCAGGAGCTTTTGACTGTAAAAAGCGATGATGTTGAGGGGCGGACCAAGATATATGAGTCGATGGTCAAGGGGGAGAACACCTTGGAGGCCGGTACACCTGCTAGTTTTGAAGTACTGAACAATGAAATTAGGGGGTTGTGTCTTAATTTGCAACTTGAGAAGTCTCATCGGTGACTGGTTCGGCTTTCTCGCTTGCTGGCACTATAGATTGGCTCATTTGACGACGTCACGGCTTGCTTCGCTGCTTCGGACTCGATTATGTGTCGAGCAGCGCCAGCAAGCTTTTTCCGTTAGCAGTTGCTGTTGTTGCCTTGGTGTAGAAACTTGTGATAGTCGCCCGTCGGCTCATTTTTGTTGAGTGATTTTCTCTGGTTGGAGATATCTTTTCGCTCTTTCAGGCACTGTTGGTTAATTCATTGGTGGTAAATTCAGTCTCTTAGTGTGAGGCAGTTAATGGTTTGGTGATGGGCGCAGGATCGCGTGAAACCATTGGCCGCGAATTCGTTAAGTTCGCAGTGTGTTGCAGTCGGCTACTTGACGGAATTCGTGCGCCGGAGTCTTGGGTTGCAGTTGTTGCGCAATTGTGCCAGGAAGTTTTGGTGGGTGTCAGTCTGCAATAGGCGGGAATCGCTCACGCTCATTGTTGTTCAGTGTCTAATGCTGGCTTGCTTGATGATCGTTGCTTGATGTGTTTTATCGCATTGTCCCCGCCCCGCCGGTTAGTTTGGTTTTTGGATCATCGGTACAATGTTTGGCGTAGGTCGTTTGTAAGCACTTGGTTTAGAGTTTGCGGTGTGTAGATGGGGTGCTCGGGCATAAATTCTGATGCCGTTCAAGGGTATTAGCGAAATGTCTTGCCCGTTTGCTTATGGTCGGCACGATCTGGTGCGGTCGTTCGTTTTAGTGTTTGTTGGCTGGTTGTGTTGTCTGTCGTGATTTGTGTGTGTTTATGGTCGTTCGGGTTTGTAGGATTTGTGAAGGCTGGTGTGCGACCGGTAAATAACGCGTATTGGGGTTCGAACTTTTGTTTTGTTAAGTCGCCGACGCAAATTCGCCGCAGAGGTTTTGTTGGTGATTAAAAGTAACTGGTTATTGGTGTTGCTGATAGTCTGTTAAAACGATGTTGGGTTCGTTGATGTTTAATCTTGGGAACAAATCGGCGAAAGTTGAACCGTGTCTGGAGTATCAGTTTGTGGTTGAATCGGGTTTACAACTAAAATGTTTAAATTTGTTGTGGTTTACTTAGTCTGATGGTAGGAGCGTGAATACGTGAGTACGTCTGAAACAACATTTGATCGCGTTAATGAGTATTCGGCAATACGTATCGGTCTCGCTAGCCCGCATGACATACGTAGTTGGTCATTTGGAGAGGTGAAGAAGCCGGAGACAATAAATTACCGTACGTATAAACCGGAGAGGGATGGCCTTTTTTGCGAAAGAATATTTGGTCCGGAAAAAGATTGGGAATGCGCCTGCGGGAAGTACAGGGGTATGAAGTACAAGGGGATGATCTGCGACCGGTGCGGAGTTAAGGTGACCCATAGTAGGGTTAGGCGCAAGAGGATGGGCCATATCGAGTTGGCTGCGCCGGTCGTGCATATCTGGTTTTTTAAGACGTTGCCTAGTCGGTTGGGTGCATTGCTTAATGTTAAGACTACCGCGCTCGAGCGCGTTGTCTATTTTCAGGACTATATTGTCGTCGATCCTGGCGACACGCCATTGCGTCGTGGCCAGCTTCTTTCTGAGGATGAGGCAAGGCAGGCAAAAAGCAAGTACGGCGATGGCACATTTGATGTTGAGATGGGCGCTGAGGCTGTGAAGAGGATGCTATTGGCCGCTGATTTGAGGTCAGCGGCAATTCAAATGCGTGCTGAACTTAAAGTGGCTACCAGCCAGCAGAAGACTAAGGAGTTGATTAAACGGCTTAGGATTACTGAGGCATTGCGGGACAGTGACAACAGGCCTGAGTGGATGGTCCTCGATTGCATACCGGTCATTCCACCTGATCTGAGGCCGCTTGTGCTTTTGGATTCTGGCAACTTTGCAACCAGCGATCTTAATGACCTTTATCGCAGGATAATCAATAGGAATAATAGGTTAAAAAAACTGGTGGACTTAAATGCCCCTGAAGTAATTGTGCGTAATGAAAAACGTATGCTACAGCAGTCGGTGGATGCGTTGTTTGATAACAATAGATGTAAAAGGCCCGTCCTTGGCTCGTCTAACAGGCCGCTAAAGTCGCTGACGGATATGATTAAGGGTAAGCAGGGGCGTTTTCGCGAGAATTTACTTGGCAAGCGTGTCGATTATTCGGCGAGAAGCGTAATTGTTGTTGGTCCAACATTGCGGCTGAATCAGTGTGGGTTGCCGAAAAAGATCGCTCTTGAGCTCTATCAGCCTTTTATTATCAGAAAGCTTAAGGATTTGGGGCATGCGGATACAATTAAAAGCGCTAAGCGGATGCTTGAGCGGCGCGATGATGAAGTTTGGGATATTTTGGAGGACGTGATTGCGAATCATCCGGTTTTGATGAATCGGGCCCCAACGCTGCACCGAATGGGCATTCAAGCGTTCGAGCCAACGCTGGTTGAGGGGAATGCGATCAGGTTGCATCCGCTTGTTTGCAGGGGCTTTAATGCCGACTTTGACGGCGATCAGATGGCCGTGCATCTTCCGCTGTCGATTGAGGCACAGGTCGAAGCGACGACGCTTATGATGTCCACAAATAATATATTTAGTCCGTCTAACGGGGCGCCAATCATTAGTCCTTCCCAGGACATCGTGATGGGGTGCTACTACTTAACTTTGAAGAAATCGGATCGCGTTGGTGACGGTATTTGCTTTTCGAGCATAAATGAGATGTACGCAGCCCTGGGGCAGTCGCGCGTCGCTGTTCACACAGCCGTTCGCATTCGGATTCCTAAGGACCGGCGGGTTAAGGGTGGCGGTGTGGTGGAGGGTGCCACTTCAATGCTTGTGGAAACTAGTGTCGGCCGGATCGTCTTTAATGACATTCTGCCAGCCGGTATGGCGTTTTACAATTATACGATGAAGAGCAAGGATTTGGCTAATGTTATCTCCGATTGTTATCTTGAGCTTGGTCGGTTGAGAACCATAGAGTTGCTTGACAGGATGAAGGAATGCGGATTTCGTGAGTCGACTCGCAGTGGGTTGTCGTTTGCAACGAGTGACCTCAAGACGCCAGCAAACAAGGAGTCTGTTATTGCCGCCGCTGAGGCGGAGGTTGTTAAGCGAGATCGGCTGTATCAAAAGGGCGTGATTACAGCGCAGGAGAGATATAATCAGATTCTTGATCAATGGACACATGCAAGTGAGGAAATCCGCGGCGCGATGATGGAGGCTTTTAAGACTGACGTCCGAGATGGTGGGTCATATGTTAATCCTATTTACTTGATGGCAGACTCCGGGGCACGAGGCGGTCAAGAACAGATTAGGCAGTTGGCGGGTATGCGTGGCTTGATGGCTAAGCCAAGCGGTGAGATCATTGAAACACCGATAAAGGCCAACTTCCGCGAAGGTCTGTCTGTTTTGGAATATTTTAGTTCGACGCACGGAGCTCGCAAAGGTTTGGCTGACACAGCTTTGAAAACTGCTGATAGTGGTTATCTCACCCGCAAGCTTGCGGACGTTTGTCAAAATGTTGTGATAACAACGCATGATTGCGGTACTACAAAGTCAATCACTAGAGGTGTTGTTTTTCGCGGTGAGAAGGTTGAGGTGGCTCTCATTGACGCGATTCGGGGTCGTGTCAGCAGGTCGAGTATTGTCAATCCGATATCAGACGATGTGATTGTCGGTGAGAACGAGTTGATTACTGTTGATGTTGCTCGTTTGATTGAGGGGCTTGGGCTGGAGCGTGTTCAGGTGAGAAGTCCGATGACCTGCGAGGCAGAGTTGGGCATGTGTCGGTTATGTTACGGTATGGATTTGTCAACCGGGGCGTTGGTCGAGGAGGGATTGGCAGTTGGGATCATTGCCGCGCAGAGCATTGGAGAGCCTGGTACGCAGTTGACTATGCGAACGTTCCATATTGGTGGTGCCGCCTCTCATGCAGTTGAAGACAACGAAATAAAGGCGCGCCGGTCAGGCGAGGTTCGCTTGGCGCGGGTGCGGAGCGTAGTGAATTCTGATGGTAGAAATGTAGTGTTAGGTCGTAGTGGTGAGATAACTATCGTTGATATGAAGGATCGGGAATTAGAGCGGTACTCAATTCCCAATGGTGCAGTGTTGTCGGTTTCGGAGCGTGAGCTAGTTGTGTCCGGTCAAGTGCTTTGCACTTGGGATCCGCACTCAGTTCCTATTTTGTGTGAGGTTGGTGGCAGGGTTCGGTTCGAGGATCTTGTCGAGGGTCAATCGGTTCGCTCGGAGACCGACTCTAACGGCAACTTACGTAGGACCGTCATTGAGCATAAGGGTGACTTGCACCCCCAGATAATTCTTGAGGATAGCACTGGTAAGATACTTGACTTTTATTATTTACCAGAGCGAGCAAGTATTGAGGTGGTCGAGCGTCAGCAGGTTGCAGCTGGGTCTGTTGTTGCGAAGAATCCTAGAGAATCATCTGGAACACAGGACATTACAGGTGGGTTGCCGAGGGTTACCGAACTGTTCGAGGCTAGGCGACCTAAAGAGCCGGCGATCATTGCCGAGATTGACGGTGAGGTAGAGTTGGTTGCGGAGAGGAAACGTGGCAAGCGCGTTATTGTGGTCAGGAATACAGAGGGCGTAGAAATAGAGCATGCCATACCTCACGGTAAACAGCTGCTGGTTCATGCAAAGGAGTCAGTTCGATCCGGCGATGCACTTGTCAGAGGGCCGTTGGTTCCGCATGACATTCTTCGCGTTAGCGGTGAAGAGGCGGTCGAACAGTATCTTCTTCATGAGATCCAGACCGTTTATCGCTCGCAACGAGTAGTTATAGACGATAAGCATATCGAAATTGTTATTTCCCAAATGCTTCGAAAAGTGCGGGTGGATACGGTTGGCGATACCCACTTGTTGCCAGGTGTCTTGATCGACCGGCTCGATTTCGCGAGGGTTAATCGCGGGCTTGAGGGCAAAGTTAAGGTGGTTGATGTCGGCGGCTCTGAGTTTCAAGAGGGCGATGTGGTTCCGTTTGAGGTTATTCAAGACGTGAACCGAGAGTTGGCCGTTTCTGGCGAGGCAGTTGTCGTCGCGTGCGATCCAACTAGGGCAACTTGCAGTACTCAGTTGCTTGGTATTACTAAGGCAGCCGTTCAGAGCGAGAGCTTTATCTCCGCTGCTAGCTTCCAAGAGACCACTAAGGTGTTAACTGAGGCTGCGATTGCTGGTAAAATCGACAATCTAGTTGGTCTCAAGGAAAATGTAATTTTGGGCCATCTAATTCCTGCAGGAACTGGATTTGATGCCCATCAACAGTCGGAAGTCCGTATACGCCCTGAGGCTCTTGCGGAGATATACGCTGAGAGAGATCGTGTTTTAGCGGCACGTGCGGACTTGCTAAATGAGCCGGGAATTGGTGGCGTTGTAGGCAAGAATGGCGTGTAGTTGGTGCCAACCTGCCGTTTAGTTTTAGGCAGTTGGTTAATTGCTAATCTTCACACCCTGTCTAGTTGTGTTTGTTGATATGGGTTTTCGAGCAGCGGTTGAAATCGGGGACATGTGTTGCATGTTCCCGATTTCGACAACGGCGATTGGGGTTGCAGAGGCCGCCGGGTGTGTCGGATGAGGTTCGGGCGTGGGTGTTGTCGATTGGCGCGGAGAAGGCTCGGCAGATAGACGAGTTGTTGGTTGAAGCGGCCGCGTTGATGCTGCTCGTGATTGAGTTGCGGTCGGCTCGGAAGACATTTCAGAATTCGCCGTTGGAATCTCATAGCCGTGCCGCCGAGAACTGAATATCCGCAGCACGAGCTGGGACTGGTTACTCTCGAGCAGTTTGACGAGGTTGTGTCGCTCAAACCGGAACAGTGTCGCGGTTGCGCCGAGAAGCTGCGCGGATACGACCCCGAAATGTTGCGACATTAGGTCTGGGAGTTGCCGCAACCGAAGCTGATCGTCACGGAATATCGGCGTCACCGGTTGACGTGTGATTGTTGTGGGAAATCGACGTGTGCGGACCTTCCGAGCGAGTCCCCAAACATATGTCCGGCCCGAGACTCATCGCGGTGACAGCGGTGCTGATGGGCCGTTCCGCCAATCGAATCGCCGCACAGCGTTGGCGATCGATTCGCTGTTTCGGTAATCCGTGCTGCGCGGTGTGGGTGGTCTAGCAGCAACAGCGAGCGAGCGTTGCCCTGAAGCCTTGTTACGATGAGATCCAATCCGCGCTGCCGACCGCGTCCGTGGTCGACTGCGACGAAATGCCGGTTAAACAAGGGGCCGGGAAGACGTGAATTTGGACGATGGTGGCCGCGACGTTCACGTTTTTCACGATCAAACTCAAACGGGCGGCGGTGGTGCCAATCACGCTTCACGGCCAAACGTTGGCCGGTGCCGTCATCACGGATTGTTACGCGGGATACCTGCGTGGTGTGGCGTGATGACAGGCTTTCAACGGTCGCCGCCAAGTTTGCTTGGCGCACCTCAAACGCGACTTCCAAGCTCTGTTCGATGCGGGTGGAGACGGGGCGATCAGCGGCCACCGGCTGATGAAGTCGCTGACGGAAATGTTCCGCCTCTGTCATCCTATCGCGCGGGCCACATCCGCCATCACACGCTGCGATGGAAGGCGGGTAAAACGGTGTTCGCACGCCCCGACCGTTTCCCTGTGCAACGATCTGTTTAGCGCGCTTCGACCAACTCTGGCTGTTCTTGGAAATCCCGGGCCTAGACTTGCCTGAAGGCAAAACTTTCACTGGTCAACAGTGGTGGTGTCGAGTGGAAGTTAGCAGAGGCCGTGGTACCGCATCGTCGCCACCCAGCGACGATGGAAAGGGGCGAACCATGAAGAACGGGGAGGAGCGACCGACGGATTGGGATCGAGGTGCCTCGCAGCGGGCGTTCGACTTCGGCGACGAAGCAGAGCGACCGCTGCTCGCGAATTTACGTAGTACGGTCGGCTCGCCAAACAGCGACGTGATCTGGAGAACAACTGCATCGGCGACATCTGCAAACGAAAGCGTCCGGACCAGAGGGGGCCGGACGATGCGTGTCGGTCATGTCATTGTGGTCTCGTTTCCGAGATACCGTCGTCGGCGCGACTTACTGCTCGATCTGTTGCAGGGCGTACAGGATCGCGGATTGCAGTTCGGGCTGAGTCGCTTCGTCGGCGAGGCGGTGCAGGCTGGCGGCGGCTTGCTTAGCGAAGGGGCCGATTTCACCAAGGGCGTACACGGCACCGGTTTGAACCTTCAGGACCGGATCGCGTGCCGCCTTGGCCAGCGCGGTGACGGCCTCGGGTGATTCGGGAGCCAGTTCTGCCAGCGAGTACGTGGCGAGCCAACGCACGTTTTCGTCTCGGTCACTCAAGCAACCGAGCAGTGTTTCGAGTGAACGATACGACCACTGCTCGTACCGAATTAGGACTTCGGAGGCGTGCAGTCGGACGTAGCCATCGCGGTCGTCGAGGCTCTCGGCAAGTGCGCTGAGAGCCTGTCCGGCTTGCGGTCCCATTTCGGCGAGGGCTGCTGCGGCGAATGATCGCTGTCCGGGATCCGATGACTTCAGGCCATCAACAACGGTCTTGATCGCTTCAGGCGGTGACTGCTGCATCCGTGCCAGTGCCAGCGCGGCGTGTGTTCTGACGAACCCGTCTTTGTGCTTGAGCAAATGAGTCAGCGCGGGAGCGGCGGCGGTAGCCTCCGTCCCCATGCGACCGATTTGATGCAGTCCGCGTTTGAGACCTTCCACATCGTTGGTATCGAGCGAGAGGATTTGGTCCCGCAACTCACCTTCGGCGGCGGGACAGAGACTCAGCAGCGTGACGGCACTCGACTTGGTTGCGGCAATGGCGGCGGGACTGGCCGGCGCGGGTTCCTTCAACGTCGTTTCGAGTTCATGGCGGACCTGTTCGGCGCTCCGAATGACTTTATTGGCGTTGGTCGCAGCTTTCGACGTGACCTGGCTCACCTGAGTTTTCGCCGTTTGAGTCGCCTGCTTGGCGGCGATCTTTGCCTGAGTTACTCCTTCTTCGATCGCCCATTCGGGGAGATCGGCCACGTTGGCGAGATCGTCTTCCGCCTTCTGAACGACCTCACGAACACGCGATCCGGTCTCGAAGACCGTTGACGCTGCGGGGCTTCGTTTCTGCGCACCGGTCGCGGAGGTCTGCTCGATCGTCGGTTCGGAATCGTCCTCGGCAAACGGATCGATCGCAGCGACAGCCTTGCGCGCAGCGGCCGCTTGCGTTTCGATCTTCTTCGAGGCGGCGGCTTCCAATCCATCCAACTCGTCGTCGGTCAGGAAGGGATCGACCTGTTCCACCGCGCGCTTCGCGGTCTTGGCAGCGGTGGATTCTTTCGCGCTGGCGACCTCGGTGCGAGTGGAGTCCGTCGAAGAGGCTTTGGGCTTCGTCGGAGACTTCTTCGCCAATTGCGAGTCGGTGGACTTGTCCGTCGAATCCTTCGAGGACTTCGTCGCAGGCGACTTCTTCGCCGTCGCAGTGCTGGCCTTCTTCTTGCCTTCGACCTCGACGAGCTTGCGATCGTCGTTGCCTCGGCCGGTGACACGGCTCAGCCAACTCGATTGCTGCGCACAGCCGCTCATTTGAACAGCCAACGCCGCAACCAACATCCACTTGCAGGACCGATACCACTTGTTCATGACACGACCTTGTGTTGTTCGACCACTCGCAGACCGTTCTTCCACAACTCAGCTCGACAGCGGACAGCCCGATGTGTCGGGGCTGTCTCGATGTCATTCCGAAGTGCGAGATCGTCGCCCAACACTTGGTGTCGGGTGAGGGCGAGTCCAATTCGACCTCGAGCGCAGCGGGAGGCGCTCTGCTCAAAATATCGGTTGCAACGGTCGTGTGAGTTCAGCCTGCGAAGCCGGAAACCACTGTTGTTCCGAGGAATCTGAGCCGTTGCGAAGGTCTGGTGGCGTATCCGTCTGCGCAACCGTCAAAGTTTGACATTGCCGCGCTGGCAGAGCGCGATCTCAGCTCGTGAAACGGGGCGGAGACAAACAGCGACTCCTCGCTCACGCTGCGGATGGGTGTGGCCGGAGCGGCACTTTCTGCTGTTGCGTGGAACGGGGTTGAAACGCGCGTTGCCTCAGTAAGAGGATTCCTTTATGAGCCTCGCGCTCGGTCCTGTCTGGCCTCGTCACAAGGATGTGATGCCCTGTTTGTTTCGCTGCTATTACCGCTGGTGATCCTTGGCACGGAGTCGGTTGCGGCGGTGTCGTGTGCCACGTGTGTCCGCCCAACGGCAAAGTGCGTTGTGACGAAGATCGAACATGTGGCGGGAGCGACTCAGTCCGCCGACTTCGATCAGATCACCGACTGGCTGCGGCGGTGGGAGCGGGTTTCACAAGATTATCCCGCGCTCCCGCTCACGCGCCGTGACCTTCTGCGGCATCGAGTCTCGCTGGCGGTGAATGCACATGCGGCGACAGCCGTTGAACAATTGGCGGGTCAGGTGCAAGTCACCCAGCTCCGCGAGACGTTTGCGTGGACGATCATCACTCGCGACGCCCGCCAAGTGTGTCTCGAAGCAACTCCACAGGATGAGACCGAGCAACTGTTCTATGGGGCAGTCCAAGTTTGGCTCGACGTGACATCGGGAGCGCTGGACGAACTGCGAGTCACTGATCGTCTCGGCCAGACACGCATCACCTGTCAGCACGAACGGACGACGCAGGCATTTCCAATTCGACTCGTCAGCGCGAGTGATGAGGACGTTGGCTACTTAACGGTGACCAGTGACGATCTGCCGTTGCCGCGGTCATTCAAATAGGCATCAAACAAGCGACTCCACCGGGCTTGCCCCGGTGCCTCGCGTTTTTTTGCATTACTCGATTCCCTGATTCGGGTACACGCAAGAGTAGTGCAAAGACCTGAATCCACCGGGGCAAGTCCGGTGGGATGAGTTTCAAAGCAGAGCCTCAACCGACGACGAAGACCGTCTGCGATCTCGGGCCGTGGGCACCGATGACGAGTGACTGCTCGACATCGGCTGTCTTCGAGGGGCCGGCGATGAACGTGCCGAAGCGTGCCTCGCGGAACTCGAGCCGCTCGTAGGCTTGGTGCAGGTTGTGAACGACATCTTCCGCACGTACGACGAACGCTAGATGCTGGCACAGGAAATAGATCACGCGGTGCTTGAGTCCCCGATCGTGAACCCAGCACGCGGCGTTCTCGGCCACGGCGAACTCGCATGGCAGGAGTGCGAAGTCGATGTCTTCCAGCGCGTGCGGGTCGTCGATGGCATCGAGGTCCACGGTGGACGCTCCCGCGCCAGGAATGCGTGAGACCGTCTGCTTCGCGGCGACGTAGACGGGGATCGCATCGAGTTCCGCGTTGATCGCTTCGATACTCGGGACTCGCACACAGCGGCCGCCGATCATTTCGAGGACGCTGGCAAACTGAGCGATCGGATCTGGGTACTCGATCCACGGCCCGGTCAATTCGGGAAGCGGCGTGCTCTCGACCAAATGTTTGCGGACGGAGGCGAGGATTTCATCGCGAGAGGAAGGCATGGTGGCGACGACCGGTCTGTGGAACGAGGGATTTGAAACGCGAATCGACCGATTCACCGCAGCGCGGCCGGTCTATCGCGGCGGCGGAGTCTACCGAGTGAACCGGCGGTTTTCAGCCGGTTGACAACCTAGAGTAAGCCTCCGGCTTGCTCGTTTTCTCACGGCACAGACGGGTTCTCACTGCAAAAACGGGCAAGCGAGGCGCTGAACCTACGTTATTCATGTGGCGGCGAAACCTGCGTTCACCGGAATCCTGGCAGTGCTGTGAAGCAGTGCTGTGAAGTAGTGCAAAAAACGTGAGCCACCGGGGCAAGCCCGGAGGGGTCGCTGGATTCAGCGATCAATGTCCCGCCACGGATCGCAAGACGATCGAGGTCAGATAGTCGAGGACACCCTGCGGTTCGACATCTTGCAGCACATCGATGTTGTTGCGCCACTCCGGCTTCGTGCGGCGGTCGAAGATCGTCATGCCACGCGTCAGCTTTCCATGTGTCTCCACGTCGATGGCCATCGTCGCCCGTTGGAAGAGTCTCGGCCGAGCGATCGAGGCGAGCGCGGTCACGCCGGGAAGCCACATTCCTTCCACGCCAAGATGCTGGTGGTGCGCCCGCAGTGCGAACGGAATCAATTGCCGCAGCAGGTGTCCGCAGCGTGTGTCGTCGGTCAGATTGAGGCGGTGGAATTGCTCGAACGTGAGCATCGTGCGCTGGCTGGCATCGAGTGGGACAAGCGTTTTTGTGGCGGGATACTTCAAGGCCAATCGAGCCGCTTCGGGGTGATGCAACACGTTGAACTCGGCGGCGGCGGTGATGTCGCCCGGTGCGGTGACGGCACCCGCCAGCGAGACAACTCCCCGCAAGTGGCTGAAGAACTCGGCATCGCGGTCGCACGCGAGAGCCAGGTTGGTGAGCGGCCCGAGCGTCAACAACATGATTTCATGCGGATACTGTCGCACCAGTTCGGTCAGCAACTTGGGCGCGTCTTTCGGGTGATGCAGGTCGGCTACCGTTGGCATCCAGTCGCCCAAGCCATCGGGGCCATTGAGGCATCGCTGCCGCTGTTGCCACGCGGGAGATTCTTCAAATTCGACCTCCGCCTCCTGCAAACGCTGCCCTGAATCGGCCACTCCAATACGAGGCCACTTCGGCGGATCGAGTGCTTCGACGACGGATTGCAGGTTGCGTCCCGCCTGCACGGCCGACACGTCGCCACCCACGGCAGTCAGCCCGATCACATCAAAATCGGGATCGAGCAGCGCGAGGGCGATCGCCAGCGCATCCCCGATCCCCGGATCGGCATCAATAATGATTTTTTGAGGCATGACGTGGTTCTCGGGTGAGCGGGATCGACGGGTGTTTCGAGCAGACGAGCCGCCGCCGCGAACAATTCCCATGGGTCCGAAACGGAGTGTTGTGATTCTCGTCAGGCCGGTTTGTAACCTGCCCCACGGGTTTTTCAATACGCCGTTAGACTTCGCCGGAAAACCGGGGCTATACTTCCGCCCCCCGAATCCCTCCCGCCTTTTGCTCTTCCATTCGACTTCTTCCTCGTTCTGCATGCGGTACTGCGATGTATGTGTCTGTTACCTGCGCTGGCTGCGGTCATGCGTTTCGAGTCGATGCGAAGTTTGCGGGGAAGCGCGGCAAGTGCCCCAACGCGGAGTGTCGTCAGGTCTACACCGTTCCGAGCGCGGCGAAACCGGCTGCCGATGACGACGATCTCTGGGATGAGCGATTGCCGGAAGAGGACTCTGATACAGGTGACTCATCACGCGGCGGGAAGTCTCGCGCGGGGAACAGTCTGTCGTGGGGGAAGTCGGCAAAATCGAAGGGGAAGGTGCGGAAGGCCGAGTCCGTTTTCAGTCGGCTCGACAGGATGTCGTTCTTCGTGGGAGCGGGAGTCGCGGCGGTGGTCGCGGTGTTGCTGATGGCTGTCGTCCCGATGGCATCCGCGAAACGAGCGAGCAGCAGTGAGTCCACCCCGCCGAAATCGAGCTATGTGTCCGACATTCAGCCGGTCGTCAAGAAGTATTGCGGCGAGTGTCATGGCGGCGACAATCCTGAAGCGGGAATCTCGTTCGCAAAGTACGCGGATGAGGCGGCTCTGCTGAAGGACCGCAAGACTTGGGAGCGAAGCTTTCACATGATCTCGGAAGGGATCATGCCTCCCGCCGACAGTCCGCAACCGACGGCCGATGAGAAGGCAACGTTGATCGAGTACCTCGAAGGGGCACTCTTTCGGATCGACTGCTCGAAGGTCTCGGACCCCGGCCGCGTAACGATCCGCCGTCTGAACCGAACTGAATACAACAACACGATCCGCGATCTGGTCGGCGTGACCGTTCGTCCTGCCGACGACTTTCCGTCCGATGATGTCGGCTACGGCTTCGACAACATCGGCGATGTCCTCTCGCTCCCGCCGCTGCTCATGGAGAAATACTTCGACGCGGCCGAGAAGGTCGCGACGGAAGCGATCGTCGTCTTCGATCCCAATCGTCCGCCCGAGCGACATTTCGCGGCGAATGAAGTCCAGCGGAGCGGGGTCGCACATTCGCACGGCGATGATGCGTTGATCCTCGTCTCGACAGGAGACTTTTCTGTGGAGATCAACGCACCGCGCGCGGCGACTTACGTGCTGAAGACGAAAGCGTCGGAGACGCCCGCCGGCCCGGATCACGCTCTGATGGAGTATCGTCTCGACGGCAAGCCAATTCAGAAATTCACGGTCAACGCCGCCGAACCGAAGACGCAGCCGTTTGAGTTTCGCGTCGCGATCCCGCAGGGGAAGCACCAGCTGTCGGTCGCGTTTCTCAATGACTTCTACGACGAGAAGGCGAAGGACAAGAATAGGCGCGATCGCAATTTGATCGTGCGCGACGTGCAACTCGTCGGGCCGGTTGACTTCGATGCGGGTGCGTTGCCCGAGTCCCATAAACGCCTGCTCGCAACAGTCCCGAGTGCCGACAAGAGTCTCGCGACGGCAGCCCGTGAAAATTTGCGACCGTTCCTGCGGCGAGCCTTTCGACGCCCGGTCAGCGAAGTCGAAGTGACGCGGTTCGTCGAACTGGTCGATCACGCGGTCAAGCAGGGCGAATCGTTCCCGTTCGGAATGCGCGTGGCGGTCACGGCGGCACTGGTCTCGCCCCACTTCTTGTTCCGCATTGAGTCCGACAAGAATCCGAACGACTCGACCGACAAGCACTCGCTCAACGACTACGAGTTGGCATCGCGGCTCTCGTATTTTCTCTGGAGCAGCCAGCCCGACGACGCGCTGATGGCGAGCGCAGAGAAGGGCGATCTCCATACAGACGCGGTTCTCGACGAACACGTGCGACGGATGCTGAAGGATCCGAAGTCGCAGGCGCTCGTCGATAACTTCGCCGAACAGTGGCTTCAACTGCGAGTCCTCAACGAGATCACGCCCGATCCGAAGCGGTTTCCCGAATTCAACGACGACCTGCGCGAAGACATGAAGCACGAGACGCGCCGATTCTTCGAACATGTCATGCGCGAAGACCGTTCGATCTTGGAGTTCCTCGACGGGACGTACACGTTCGTCAACGAGCGGCTGGCCAAACACTATGGATTTGAAAACGTAAAAGGTCCGGAGTTCCAGCAGGTGAGCCTCGACGGCAAGAACCGCGCGGGACTGATGACTCAAGCGAGCATTCTCACGCTGACCTCGAACCCTGACCGGACCTCGCCCGTCAAACGAGGCAAGTGGATCATGGAAGTGATCCTCGACAAGCCGCCGCCACCGCCGCCTCCCAACGTCCCCGAACTGGAGGAGTCCGCGAAGGCCGCTCCTGAAAGCTCGCTCCGTCAACAATTAGAGCTGCATCGACAGAACGCCGCGTGTGCTTCGTGCCACCGCGTGATGGACCAACTCGGCTTCGGCATGGAGAACTTCGACGCGATCGGTCGCTGGCGCGACGGTGAAATGGGCAAGCCGCTCGACACAACGGGTGAACTCCCCGGTGGAGCCACTTTCAAGGGACCGGTCGAGCTGGCGAGCGTCTTGCGAGGAAAACAGTGCGAATTTGGCGAATGTCTCGCAGAAAAGATGCTGACTTATGCGATGGGACGGGGATTAGAGTTCTATGACCGGTGCGCCACGGATAAGATCGTCGCCACACTCAAACAGCAAGACTTCAAGTTCTCAGTGCTGGTGACCGAGATCGCCAAGAGCGAACCGTTTCGGATGAGACGCGGGGAAGACGGGAAGTAAGTGCGAGTGGCCTGCTCACACCAACCCGAAGCGTGAGCGAGGACGGGTGTCGGATGGCTGATTTCCCACCCCGCTTGTCGGGGTGGTTTTCAGGTCTCTGCACTACTTTTGCTTTTCTGCTTCAACATCGAAGTGACTTCGAGTAGTGCAACGACCGGATTCCACCGGGGCAAGCCCGGTGGGGGTGCTTCAAGACGAAGCCTTGGCCGTTCCGACTGCATGGCCGTTCGTCCTCGCTGACGCTTCGGGTTGGTGTTGAAAATGAATTTGGTTTTCAGCGGAGCCGCTCGGCTTCGCTCTCTCTCGCGGCTCGAAGCCGCATGTTTCAAGGAATTGCTGTGAACGACCAAGACCAGGCAGAGAACGAAGCGAATTTGGTGGAGGCGGCTCGGGAAGCCAGTCTCCTCGCGCAAGAGGCGCAGGACAGTCAGGATGACGACGAGGACGACGAACTCGAACAAGAGTTCGCCACAGAAGGTGAAGAAGTGGGCGAAGACCTCTCCGACGAGGAATACGCCAAAGAGATGAAGAACAAGATGGCAGCGCTCTTCGAGATCGACCAAGACGAAGAAGAGCCGATGAGCGAACTCGACGTGCTGTCACTCGAAGAGGCGGCGGTTTACCTGAAGGTGAACTACAGCGACATTCGACAGATGATCAAGGAGCAGGGGCTGCCCGGTCGAAAGATCGGCAATGACTGGCGGTTCTTGCGCGGTGCGCTCGCCGATTGGCTGCGCAATCCGGGAGCCACTTCGGCAACTCCAGTTGCTCCACCCGCAGCGCGTGTCGAACGGCCTGCTCGTGAAGAACAACGTCCTCAGCGGGAAGAACGCCCGCGCAAACGCTTCCCTGAAGAGATGGCCGATGGCGGCGAGGGCTATCCGGAACAAAGTCGTCCACCGCGCCCGCGACCTCAGTTTCGCAGCCAAGGACAATTCGGAGCGGCTCCAGCCGGTGGCCCTCCCGCGAGCGGCGGTCAGGGCGGATATCCGCCTCCACGCCGAGGCCGTTATGCCGATCAACAACAGCAGCAGCCACAGGGTGAGTATCAACCGCCGCCGCGCAAACGCCCCTTCCAAGGTCAGGCGGGTGGCAATGCGGGTGGTCCGCCCAGCGGCGGACGCCGGTTCGCAGGTGGCCAAGGGGGCGCGGGTCAGGGTGGCCCGCCACAAGGCGGCGCTGGCCGGTTTACAGGTGGTCCGAAAGCACCGCAGCGCGAACCACTTGCCAATCAGCGCTTCAAGCGATTGGATCGTCGCCGATTCGGTGGTGATCAGGGCGAGTGATGTTTGAAAAACGCTCGTGTGGCTGGGGTCGGCGTCTTCGCCGCTCCCAGCCACACTCGGGACGACAAGACGGCTATTGAACTTTTCTTGACTGGCCTGCATGCGTGGGGCAAGGGCTTGATAGCTCTGGTGGGTGACCGAAGCCATCTCAGGAATGGAGGTTACGTTGCCTAACCTATCGAGCAGTCGATTCGTTAATGTGCTGGAATGAATCTAATTATGGACAGAGTCCATATTTTTCCTATGATTCCAGCATGAGTGACGATCGAGAGAAAATCCTTCGCGAACACGGTGTCCAGGTCACGGCTCAGCGCTTGGCGGTGCTTCGGGCGGTCTCGGGGCGCCCGCATTGCAAGGCGGATGACATCGCCGAGGATGTTCGCGCCGAGATCGGTAGCATCTCGCGACAAGCGGTATACGACGCATTGGGCATGCTGGCCGAGAAAGGCCTCATCCGGCGGATTCAGCCCGCCGGATCGCCAGTCCTTTACGAAGATCGTGTCGGTGACAACCACCACCACTTGATTTGTCGCACCTGCGGAGAAACGGTTGACGTCGACTGCGCCGTCGGCGCTGCCCCATGCTTGACCGTTGCCGACACATCAGGCTACGTAATCGATGAGGCAGAGGTGATTTACTGGGGCACGTGTCCGAAGTGTCTCTCCGCGAATCGGGGCTCGCCCGGCGACTGAACACCCCAAAAGCGACACCTCGAAAACAGACCAACCAACTTTCAAATCAAACATAAGTGGGAAATACATGTCCACCGAAGCCAAATGTCCCTTTGACCACACCGCTGGCGGAGGTACGTCAAATCGCGATTGGTGGCCGAACCAGTTAAAGCTCGAACTCCTGAGCCAGCATTCGTCCAGCTCCAATCCAATGGGCGAGGAATTCAACTATGCGGAGGAGTTCAAGAGCCTCGACTTGGCGGCGGTGAAGAAAGACCTCGCAGCACTGATGACAGACTCACAGGATTGGTGGCCGGCCGACTTCGGACACTACGGTCCTTTGTTCATTCGCATGGCGTGGCACAGCGCTGGCACATACCGCACCGGGGACGGCCGCGGCGGCGCAGGAAGAGGTCAGCAGCGCTTCGCGCCGCTCAACAGTTGGCCGGATAACGTCAGTCTGGACAAGGCGCGTCACCTGCTCTGGCCGATCAAACAGAAGTATGGCCGCAAGATTTCGTGGGCCGATCTGATGATCCTGACTGGCAACGTCGCTCTTGAAAGCATGGGATTCAAAACATTTGGTTTCGGCGGCGGTCGCGAGGACGTCTGGGAGCCGGATCAGGACGTCTATTGGGGCAGAGAGACCAAGTGGCTGGGAGGCGACATCCGTTACGCGCACGGCTCGCCCGGCGTCCCAGGGCCCGGCGTCATCGACTCCGACGACAACAGCGAGAAGCCGCACACTCGCGACTTAGAGAATCCCCTTGCCGCAGTGCAGATGGGCTTGATCTACGTCAATCCCGAGGGGCCGGACGGCAACCCCGATCCGATTGCCTCGGCGAGGGATATCCGCGAAACGTTCGCCCGTATGGCGATGAACGACGAGGAGACGGTGGCGCTCATCGCGGGGGGCCATTCCTTCGGCAAGACCCACGGTGCCGGACCATCGTCCCATGTGGGGCCTGAGCCCGAGGCGGCCGGACTCGAAGAGATGGGGCGGGGGTGGAAGAGCGGCTTTGGCACGGGCAAGGGCGGCGACGCGATCACCAGCGGCTTGGAAGTGACCTGGACCACCACGCCCACGAAGTGGAGCAATGACTTCTTCAAGCACCTGTTCGGCTACGAATGGGAACTCACGAAAAGCCCGGCCGGCGCGCATCAGTGGAGACCGAAGAATGGCGCGGGTGCCGGCACCGTGCCGCAGGCGCACGACGCGTCAAAGCTTATCGCGCCTTCCCTGCTGACCACAGACCTCGCCCTGCGGTTCGACCCGGCTTATGAAAAAATCTCGCGGCGCTTCATGGCGAATCCCGATCAGTTCGCCGACGCGTTCGCCCGGGCGTGGTTCAAGCTGACGCACCGCGACATGGGCCCGCGCGCACGTTATCTCGGTCCCGAGGTGCCGGCGGAGGAACTCATCTGGCAGGACCCTCTTCCCGCAGTGAATCACAAATTGATCGATGCACAGGACGTCGCCTCCCTGAAGGGCAAAGTCCTGGCTTCCGGCCTGTCCGTCTCGGAGCTGGTTTCCACCGCATGGGCGTCGGCATCCACTTTCCGTGGCTCCGACAAGCGGGGCGGGGCGAACGGTGCCCGCATTTGTCTGGCACCGCAGAAGTTTTGGCCCGTCAACCAGCCGGCCCAACTGGCAAAGGTGCTGAAGACTCTGGAAAGCATTCAGAGCGCTTTCGACAGCGCCCAGTCCGGTGGCAAAGAGGTCTCCCTGGCTGACCTGATCGTTTTGGCCGGTTGCGCGGGCGTCGAGCAAGCTGCCAAAAGTGCTGGCCACGATGTCACGGTGCCGTTCACGCCGGGACGAATGGACGCCTCGCAGGAGCAGACAGATGTGGATTCGTTCGCCGTGCTTGAACCAATCGCAGACGGCTTCCGCAATTACCTCAAGGGCAAATACAGCGTATCGGCCGAAGCACTGCTGGTTGACAAGGCCCAATTACTGACGCTGACCGCTCCCGAAATGACGGTGCTCGTAGGCGGGATGCGTGTCTTGAAGACCAACTTCGGAGGCACGCAACACGGTGTCTTCACAAAGCGGCCAGAGGCGTTGACCAACGACTTCTTCGTGAACCTGCTCGATATGAGCACGGAGTGGAAGGCGGTCTCGAAAGACGCAGACGTGTTCGAAGGCCATGATCGCAAAACGGGCAAACTGAAGTGGACTGGCACCCGTGTTGACCTGAGCTTTGGTTCGAACTCTCAACTTCGCGCCCTAGCCGAAGTTTACGGAAGTTCCGACGCGCAGAAACAGTTTGTCCACGACTTCGTCGCGGCCTGGAACAAGGTGATGAATCTTGATCGCTTTGACCTCGGTTGCTCGTAGTGGACGGACAAACGGTCTGCTATTAACAAACGATTCCAGCGGGTGGCGTATCACCTCGCTGGAACCAAAGCGTTCAACGCGTCCACAACATGAATGCTATGTCACTGCAACATAGTCGGTTTCATGAGACTTGAACTTGAGGTACCGACATGAGTCACCAGCAACCCCTGCATCGCCGCACGTTTTTGAAGGGCGTCGGCGCGACGCTCGGCCTGCCACTGTTGGAGGCGATGCTGCCCAAGAGCGGTTTTGCGGCGCAGTCGACCGGTGCGCCGAAACGGATGGCGTTTGTCTTCGTCCCCAACGGCGTGATCGTTCCCGAGTGGACCGTGAAGGGTGAAGGAGCCGACTGGCAACTGTCACCCACGCTTGAACCGTTGGCCAAGGTGAAGGATCAGGTCTGCGTGCTGACCGGCCTCATGCAGGACAACGCCCGTCACAAAGGGGACGGCGCGGGAGATCACGCGCGTTCGTCGGCCGCGTTCCTCACGGGTGCTCATCCCGTGAAGACGAGCGGCGTGGACATCAAGGTGGGCCAGTCGGTCGATCAGGTGGCGGCGGACAAAGTCGGCAAACTGACCAAGCTGCCATCGATTGAACTCGGCACAGAAGGGGGTCGCAACGCGGGACAGTGCGACTCGGGCTATAGCTGCGCGTACTCAAACAATATCTCATGGAAGACGGCCACCACACCGATGGCCAAGGAGATCAACCCGCGTCTGGTCTTTGAGCGACTGTTCGGGTCGACCGACGATCGCGAAGCGGCAAAGGGGCGCGCGAAGCGGGACGAGTATCGCAAGAGCATCCTCGACCTCGTGACAGACGATGCGTCGAAACTCAAACAGCAGCTCGGTCAAACCGACCGTCGGAAGGTGGATGAATACTTCTCCAGCGTGAGAGAGATTGAGCAACGGATCGAGCGGGCGAAGTCCGACTCGACCAGCCAAAAAATCCCCGATCTGACACTGCCGCGCGGCATCCCGAAGGAACTCGACGAACACATCGGACTGATGTTCGAGTTGATGACCCTCGCTTTCCAGACCGACACGACGCGCGTGGCGACTTTCATGCTGGCCAACGAAGGGAGCAACCGCAGCTATCCGATGGTCGGCGTGAACGACGGGCACCATCACCTCTCGCACCACCAGAACAAGCAGGACTGGATCAAGCATCTTGCGAAGATCGACAAGTACCTGATTGGCCACTACGCGAAGTTCCTCGAGCGCCTGAAGAGCATTCCCGAGGGAACTGGCACGCTGCTGGACAACTCGATGATCGTCTACGGCAGCGCAATTGCCGACGGCAATGCGCACAGCCATCACGATCTGCCAGTCCTAGTGGCGGGTAACGGCGGCGGCACGATCGCGTCCGGTCGGCACATCGTCTTCCCGAAGGAAACGCCGCTCAACAACCTGTTCCTCTCGATGCTCGACCGCATGGATGCGGGCGTCGATTCGCTCGGCGATAGCTCAGGGCGGTTGAAGGGGCTGGAGGGGTGATGGGCCGTGTTTTTCGTGACCACTCCGAACGGAATTCCACTGTAAGAAAGGCTACCTGATGAGCGTCGCCATACTTTCAACGAACCAGTCTGAGATTCTGACTCGGGCGATCGATGAACACTCCGCTGAGTTGTCGCCGGAAGCGGCAAAGTTTCTGCTCTCGCTGAAACTGGCCGCGTGCGACGTCTCACGCATGAATGAATTGGCCGAGAAGTCCCGATCCGGCACGCTGGATGAACAAGAAGCCCACGATATCGACGAGTATCGTCGCAGTTCGCGGATGGTCGATATCCTGAAGCTGAAGGCGCGGCAGGCACTTCAACCGGGACCGTGAGCGATGGATGACACGCTCCGACAACTCGTTCGCAGTCGGGCCGTATCGCGGTGCGAGTACTGCCATCTGCCGGAATCTCTGACCGACGCCCCATTTCAAATTGATCACATCATCGCCGTCAAACACCGGGGTGAGACTCACTCGGAAAACTTGGCTTGGAGTTGTTTTTATTGCAACAGCTTCAAAGGGCCAAACCTGTCTGGCTGGGATGTTAGGGAAAGAACCGTGACACGTCTGTTTCATCCTCGCACCGACGAGTGGCAGCAGCACTTTGTGTGGCGAGGACCGCAACTGGTCGGACTCACTGCGATTGGGAGAGTGACGATCGATGTCCTCGTGATCAACGATCCTCAAGCAGTGGAATTCCGCAAGGTGCTGTTGGAGCTGGGACATCCCTTATGAGCGAGCGGAGTAATTGACGTTAGATGATGTGTCGAAGCCTCACTAAGGACCGCTGATGCTCGCTTTTTTGCAACTGGTTCGATTGCCAACGGTCTTCACGGCGATGGCGGACATTGTGTTGGGCTATGTGTTGACGCACTTGGCCATCGTCGGGCCGACCGGCTTCGACAACGCCCCCAAGTTTTTTGGGCTACTGGCCTCATCGTGCTGCCTGTATCTGGCGGGGATGGTCTTCAACGATGTCTTCGATCGGAAGCAGGATGCCGAAGAGCGGCCTTCACGTCCGATCCCGTCGGGGCGCGTGCCACTACGGGCGGCGGTGATTTTTGGGGCGGTGTTGATGATCGTGGGAGTCGCTGCCGCGGCGACGGTGACGCGCGTGAGCCTCCACGTTTCCGTGCTGCTCGTCGTGGCGATTCTGCTCTACGACGGCGTGTTGAAACGAACGCCGTTGGCACCGGTCGCAATGGGATTGTGTCGCGCGCTGAATGTGATGCTCGGCGCGAGCGACCACGAGTTTTGGAAGCCGTTCTTTCTCGGGCCGCCTCAAACGTATGCCGCCGCGTTTCTCGGACTGTACATCGTCGGTGTGACGTTGTTCGCGCGGACGGAAGCGCGCACGAGCAACCGTTGGGTGTTGGTGTTGGCGCTGGTGATTCTGGACGCGGCGATCGGCGGACTGGTGTGGCTCGTCCACTTTTGGCCGACGGGGGCGAGAGTTCCCGTTGTGGCCGCGATGCTGGCCGTGATCGCATTCACGCTGAACCGCCGCGCGATCACCGCCATCGCCAATCCGACGCCTCAGAACGTCCAGCCGGTGATCAAGCTGCTGCTGCTCTCCTACGTGATGCTCGACGCGACGCTCGTCTTCTGGAAGATGGCCGAGAGCGGCCAGGTCGGTGCAGCCCACGCTCTCGCCACCGCGGCCCTTGTCGTCCCCGCACTGCTGCTGTCACGTCTGATCCCGATGACGTGAACGATTCACGGTGGGAAAGTGAAGGGTGGAGTAGCCCGCATCAGGGCCATCGCCTTTTTCAACGTAGGGTGCCGTCGAGTCTTCGAGACGCACCAAAACAAAGCGAGAAAGGTGCGTCTCGAAGACTCGACGACACCCTACAGCTCGCCTCACTCCAACAAGGCGATGGCCCTGAGCCAGCATCGGTACTACTTGCCTTCCAGCCACTCGGACACCACTCGGTCCAGCACATCCAGCGGGATGGCCCCGTTTTGGAGGACGATGTCGTGGAACTCGCGCACGTCGAACTTGTCGGCAAGTTGTCGCTTGGCTTTCGTGCGGAGTTCCTGGATCTTGAGTTCACCGATTTTGTAGGCGAGGGCTTGGCCGGGCCAGGCGATGTAACGGTCGATCTCGTTTGTGATGTCGTGTTCGTCTTTGGGGGCGTTGTCCTTGAAGTACAGGATCGCCCGGTCGCGTGGCCACTCCATCGAGTGGATGCCGGTATCCACGACCAGTCTCACCGCACGCCACATCTCGTAGGTGAGCTGACCCATTTTGGAGTACGGGTCGGCGTAGAGGCCCATCTCGTCGCCGAGGCTTTCGGCGTACAAGGCCCAGCCTTCGACATAGGCGGTGAAGCCGGCGTGCTTGCGGAATTCGGGGACGTGTTCCAGTTCGGTGGCCAGCGCGATTTGCAGATGGTGGCCGGGAACCGCTTCGTGCAGTGAGAGGGCGGCGATCTCGTACTTCGGCCGCGTCTCGGGCTTGTAGAGATTGACGAAGTACGTCCCGGCGCGGGTGCCGTCGGCGGCGGGTTGTCGGTAGTAGGCGGTTGTCGTGTCGGGAGCCATGTGTTCGGGAATGGCCTCGACGCCGTAGGGAATGCGCGGCAGCTTGCGGAAGAACTTCGGCAGTTGCGGATCGACGCGCTTCGAGAATGCCTGATACGCGGTCAACAAATCGTTGGCGTCGGTGTAACGGTACTGCGGCGCGGTACGCAGATGCTCGAAGAACTCGGGCAGTGTTCCGGTGAAGCCGACTTGTTCGCGAATCTTCTCCATCTCGGCGCGGATCCGTTTGACTTCCGACAGCCCGATGTCGTGGATCTGCTGCGGAGTCAACGTTGTCGTGGTGAACTTTCGGGCGAGGAACGCATAGAACGCCTGGCCGTTGGGAAGACGGGACGCTCCGGTTTGAGCGAGGCACGCGGGGAAGTACTCACGATCAAAGAAGCCAAGGAATTTGCGATAGGCCGGGACGAGCTGTTCGCGAATCGCGGCTTGTCCTTCGCGCTGCAAGCGGTCTCGGTCGGCGGGAGCAATCTCGGGCGAGACCACTTTGAACGGCTTGTAGTAGGGACTCGTCGTCGGGTCTTCGACGATTTGCTTCCGAAGTTGAGTGGGCAGCCGCTGCATGACGATCTGCGGATGAACCATGTTCGCGCCGATCCCCGCCCGCATGAGGGCGATGGTCTGATCGACATATGCCGGGAACGTGCGGAGCCGCGTCAGCCAGTCTTCGTAGTCCTTGACGGTTGTGAACGACAACCCGTCGCCGACCGAACTCTCGTCCTGAATCCCGTTACGATGGTCGAGCGGGACGAGATGCCAGTTGAACTGAAACTCCTCGACATCGACTTCGACCTGCCGACGAAACAGCCGGTAGTTGAGCCGCTCCACCGCATCAAGCTTGGTCTCATCGAAGCCATCGAGTGTCTTGAGGACCTCGCGCTGATGTTCATGCCGCCGCACGATGGCCGCGAGACTGACATCAGGCCAACGGTCACCATACCGCTTGTCGCCGAGGTGCGAGGCAAACGTTGGAGCCTCGCGCAGCGTGTACTCCCACTCGTCGTCGAACAGTTTCGTCAGCCGCTCACCGGGCGTTTGGGCGTGACTGGCGAGCGGGATCAGCATCCAAACGGCGACCAGCAACCAGCCGGTTCGATTAAGCGACGGCATCAACAACGAGACGGCGCGAGACATAACGGCGAAGCTCCTGCAAGGCGGCACGGAAGGAACACGTCGCTGGATTGTAGAAGTCTCGCACGCGCGTCACACGTCACGTCACGTCACGGCACGAAGACGAACTCGGGGGAGTTGATCAGCGTCCAGAGCATGTCTTCGGCTCGTTCGCGCCAGTCGGCGCGGAGACGCTTTGTCGGCGGGTCGCCTGCTTCGAGTTCCTTGGCCAGCGCGAGTTTTCGATCGCTCGCTTCGGGCTTGAGATGGTTGGACCAGGTGACGCCGGTGTTCCTCGGGGGGAGCGGCTTTGTGATCGGAGCGTCGGTGCGGCGCGAGTCGTATCCTTCGGCGAGCAGCTCGATGAAGAGTTCTCGCTCTTCGCTGGTGGCCGGTCGTGTGAGGACCGCGCGGTGGACGGAGTCGATGAATTCGGCGAGCGGCTGGTCCTTGAGAGCCAACTCCGTGATGAGGCTGTCGTCGCTGAGTTGCGACACGCGCTTTGCGGCCACTCCGTTTGCGAGAACTGCCGGTTGGAGCACGGTGGTCTCGACGGGCCGCACGCTGAGGGGATCGGGGCGCGAGGCACGCCAGCCGAAGGTCTCCAACACGTTGATGATGGTCTGAGCCGCCGGGAGCGACAGCGCGGGGCGATCGCGTTCGTTCGAGAGAGACGCGAACTGCCAAGCGCGCTGCGGCGTCCCCATGCTGAGCGACGACTCGAAGCTGCGCTGGCTGTCGGTATCGACGCTCATTTCTTCGGTGTGCAACGGCTTGCCGACGGCAGCGAACAACGAATCGACGATCTGTTCCGCCGACATGCGTCTCGGTACGGGGCCGGCAAACAGCGCGGCTCGCTTCACGTCGGTCGCGGCCAGCGCATCGGCGCGGCGTTGATAGGCGTGCGAGTTCAGAATCAAACGGGCGACGTGTTTGAGATCGTAGCCCGAACGAATCAACTCCCGTTCGAGGAACTCCAAGAGTTCGGGGTGCGACGGCGCGGCGTGTTCCCAATCGTCGATCGGCTCGACAAGCCCACGCCCGAAATAGCGGTGCCACATCCGGTTGACGATGACCTGCGCGAAGCGGCGGTTCGCGTGCGATGTGACCATCGCGGCAAGTTGCTCGCGCTGATCCTTTGGATTGAGGAGGACGCCGTCGTCGTACTTGGCGCTCAGTTCTTTTTCAAACGGCCAGGTCGGCGGAATAGCCTCGCCCGGCTTGAGCGTCACCTTCACGAGCAGCGACGCGAGCGAAGCCTCATCGCCGGGGATCGTGCTGGTCTTCGGTACCTTCTCGTCGCCGCGTTTCAGCATCGCGGCAATGCTGAACAAATCGCGCTGCTTGAAGTCGTGATACGGGGCATCGTGACAACGGGCACATTTCATCTCCATGCCGAGAAACGCCTGAGCCAACACGTGCGCCTTCGCCGCCATCGGCGAGTCATTCTGCGACGCGATGCCGAACCCCGCCGGACCACCGTAGTGCGAACTCCCTTCCATCAGGATCAACTCGGTGGCGAAGCGGTCGAACGGCTTGTTGTCACTGAACGACTCGTGCAGCCACCAGCGAAACGGCCCGGTGTTGTTGAGCGTCGGGTTGACGATGTTCGGATTCTCGGCCAGCACGTCCTGCCAATAGCCCACCCAATGATCGGCCCAGCCGGGCTGTTCGAGCAGCCGGTCGATGAGCGTTGCGCGGTTGAGGGTCGAGGGTTGAGGGTTGAGGGCAGGAGCAGAGGCGTCTTCGTCCTTGATGTCTTTTTCGTTCTTTCGGTCCCTCAACCCTAGACCCTCAACCATCAACCTCCCCGGCACCGTGCCAATCACATCCAGTGACACTCGCCGCAGGAAGGCCCAGTCGTCGGTCAGCGGTTGCAACGCGATGTTCTCTTCGCCGAGCTTCGCGTTGAGGAAGTGATCGATCCGGTTTCCGACCGGCAGGTTGGCGGGAGACTGAATGTTCGAGACGGGCTTCCACAATCCAATTTGCATCGCCGCGCGGTCGTGCCGCTGCTGCCAATACTTCGCGTATTCGGTCGCGGTGCTTCGGCGTAACAGTTTGTTGTTGCGCTCCATTTCCGTGTGCTTGTTGCTCGCGAACTCGAGCCAGCCCACGTCGGTGAGGGGAACTTCAACGCCCGTGTGCGACACTAAATGGAACTGCCCATCCGCTCGCTCGATCCAGAGCGCGGTCTCACCGAACTCGGGCCGATGCTTCTTGCCGCCGGCGAAGACCTCCAGCGTAACGAGTTGCTGGTGTCCGTTGCCTTTGACCGTGACCAGAACATCGTGGTCGCCGGTCTGCGGAGCGCGGATGCCGGGGACGATGGTCTTGGTCACGTCGTAGACCTCGCCATGTCCGTCGCCGCGCGGTTTGGGGAACGGGTTCTCGACGACAAGCTTGCCGTCGATGAAGAGCCGCGCGCCGCAATGCGAACGCAGAATGAGCCGCGTCTCGGTGGGAGGGAAGTCGTACCAGCCGGTTAGGCGAACCATGAGCGGGTTGCTGCGGTCTTCGCGAACTCCGTGTGAGTTGTATTTGTGCGGAATTGCGATCAGACCGAACGAGGACTCCAAGTACGCGAAGGTCGGAGTGGGAGTCGGGAAGTCCCACGAGAACTGGTCGGGGATGTGCTCCATGATCTCGACGAAAATCTGATCGTGAACGTCGGGAGCCTGTGTCACATACGACGGCGGTAGTTCAACGACATACCGCGACTTCATGATCTCGGGCGCGAGGGCTTCGCGGTGGATCGCGATCTCGTCGAGCAGTCCCTCGAACGAAGCGCCGGGACTCGCCCCCATCGACGAGCCGATCCAGACCTCATCGTTATCGACGACCGGGCCGTCGTCGATCGCGCCGCCGTAATCCCACTTCCCCGCGAGCGGCTTGCCGTCGATGTAGCCTTTGATCGAGTCGCCTTTGCCGAACGTGTACGTCACGGCGACGTGATGCCAGCTTCCATCGGCCTTGAACCCGTCGGTCGTTGTCCAGCGATGAAAGTCGTCTCGCTCGCCCTTCCGATTCTTGGCGTTCCGAAAGAGGAAGTTCACGCAGGCTTGGCCGCTGTCTCCGAGCAGCCGCAGCGCGTAGTTCTGGTTCTCGTCGGCCACGCCCTCGTTCTTCGTCCGGCCTTTGCCGACGATGTACATGTTCTGCCCGTTGCCAATCTTCGCCGGAGCAACCCACGCTTCGAGCGTGATCGAATCGCCAAGTCCCACGTCGAACAGACTGTTCTCTCCTGGATCGGCAAACCGAATCGAGCTGCCGCCCGAAAACTTCGCCGCGCGATTGTCCGTCTTGAACCGAGGGAACTTCGCGGGTCGAGGGCCAGCCGCATCGAACGTCACCGCGCCGACGACGCGCCCCGGCGCGAGCAGCTTCTCGGACGAGTCCTTTCGTTCGGCAAGCACCTTCCCGTCCGTAGTCGCCTCAAACCGCAGGTGGAAGGCGGGGAGATCGGACGAGGACGGAACGCTGTCATTTGCGGGTGTCGCTTGAGCCAGCGCCATCGACGGCACCAACCACACCGCGAAGACGAATGTCGAACGCTGACAAAAACTCACCGCGCACATCAAGCCGCGCATGATGAAGACTCCCGAACGAAAGCAGACTCTGAAACCGAGGGCGATGATACACCTCACGCGGCTGTGTGGAAGCAGGGGTCAGGTGGTTCAAAGTTCATTTTTCGCGGCGAAAAATGAACTTTGAACCACCTGACCCCTGATCGACCGTTCGGCAGCAACTCTCGGAAGTTGAAAATGCACGGGACAGGCGTTCCAGCGAAAGTAGCCCTGTCGCTCCACGACAGGCGGCGCGATCAGTAGGTGACACCAACTCGTCGAGTCATCTCGAACGATCGGCAAACGCCACTCGTGCGCTCTCGCTTCCTGTCGCGGAGCGACAGGGCTACCACTCATGGACGACTGCCGCTCCCGTGCGGCAACCCCGTCTTGTCCGAAGTGGATGTAAGAACTACAACGCCGCCCGCGCGAGTTTGCCCCGTTTGGATGTGGTGTCCGCTCGCGCCGTACGTTTCGTAGAACCTCTCTCTCTCGCTCGGCGGATGCACGGATGCTCCATCGCCTGAAACGCTGGCTCAGCCCAGACTTGGCCATTGATTTGGGGACGGCCAACACGCTGATTGCCATTCAGGGCGAAGGGGTCGTGCTGGACGAACCGTCGGTCGTCGCCTTGCAAAAAGGGACGCGGCGCGTCCTTGGGCGCGGCACCGCCGTCGGCAAGCTGGCTCGACAAATGCTCGGCCGCACGCCCGATTCGATCACCACCGTCAAGCCGATTCAGGACGGCGCGATCACCGACTTCGAGCTGTGTGAGTCGATGCTGCGCTACTTCATTCGCAAGGCTGCGCGCACGACTCCCGGCGTGAGGCCGAACGTGGTGATGGCCGTTTCGGGTGGGATCACCAACGTCGAGAAACGCGCGGTCTTTAACAGTGCCGAGCGTGCCGGGGCCGGTCGCGTGTACCTCGTCTCGGAATCCAAAGCGGCGAGTATTGGGGCGGGACTGCCGATCGCCGAGCCACTCGCCAGCCTGATCTGCGACATCGGCGGCGGTACGACCGAAGTCGCGGTGCTCAGTCTGACCGAGATCGTCGCGGGGAAGTCGCTGCGCATCGCGGGGGACGAGTTCGATCAGGCAATCATCGAATACCTGCGGCACAACTTCTCACTGCGCATCGGCGATCAAACGGCCGAGCAACTCAAGATGCGGATCGGTTGCGCGTACCCACTGGATGCGGAACGAACCGGCGAAGTGCGCGGCATTGATGCGGTGAGTGGCGTGCCACGGCGAGCCATCATCACCAGCGAAGAATTGCGTGAGGCCGTGCGAGGTCCGCTGGAATCGATTCTGAGCGGCGTGAAGAGCGTCATTGAACAGTGCGACCCCGAACTGGTTGCCGACTTGTCTGATACGGGGATGGTCCTCTCCGGCGGCGGCGCGTTGCTGCCGGGACTCGATCTCTATTTTCGCGAGCAACTCGGCATCCCGGTTCGAGTCGCGGCCGATCCGCGACGTGCGGTTGTTCGCGGCGCGGCCATCTGTGTCGAACATCTGGCTCAGTGGAAGGACAGTTTGGAGACCAGCGACGGCCACGTTTGAACGGTCGGTCGAGTGTCGTTTCGGTTTTGAGAGACCACTCGCTTTCGGCTTTCCTGTCGCGGAGCGACAGGGCTACGTAAGGAACCCTGCATGTCGTCGTGGAGTCTGTTCGCAACCTGCGGCTTGGTGTTGACTGGAGTCGGGTTGCACTTCGCCCCCGATGCGGTGTCGTCCCGGCTGCGCGGCGCGATCACGGATGTCATGCGACCGGGACAACAGGCGGTCAGTGCAACGGGTGAGACATTGCGGGACGGGTTGGCCGCGATCTCATCACCGTCTGTTCAGACACAACAGCGCGAGGTCGCTCGATTGCGCGAGGAGTTGGATGCGGCGAACGCTCGCAGCGCGATGTTGGTCGCTCGGTTGGCGGAATCGCACGACAAGAGAACTCGTGAGGACTCGCTGCCGTCCACGATCCAGCGTCTGCCGCGATTGACATCGCCGTCGCTCATCGAAGCGGCTGTGTTGGGCGACGTGTTGGCCGAACAATGGCGAAGTGGAAAGTTGCTCGATCGCGGAACGGCGAACGGCGTGCGCGAATCGTCACTCGTCGTGAGCAGTCGTCAGCCGCTGCTCGATCTTGGACAAGAGGGCGAGCTGTTGCCGGAAGATGCGGTGCTGCTGGGGCGCTGTGTGATCGGCAAAGTCGAACGAGTCGGTCGCTGGACGAGCACACTGCTGTTGCTGACCGATGCGGCCTATCGAGGTCGTGCCCAGTTGATTCATGCCGCCGACAAAGGTTTCGCGTGGGGCGGTCGCGGGATTCTGAAAGGTCAGGGGGGGACGCTTTGCCAGTTGGAAGGGATCGCTGCTACCGAGTCGGTTCGAGTCGGCGATGGCGTCTACACGGCCGAACGCGACGGTCTCGTCACGACTCCGCTCTACTACGGTCGCGTCGTGGAAGCGACGCTCGGCCCGGATGATCGCGAGTGGCATGTTCTCGTGGAACCGGCTCCGCTGCCGAATCGGTTGAACTCGGTGCAAGTGCTGCGAATGAATGTGAACGCTGAACGATTGGCGGCGGGGATGTAAGCGAAGAAATTTGCATTACGGGGTTCAACACTAGCCCGACGCGCAAGCGAGGGCTTCACTTTTTACGACGGTTTGCCCTCGCTTGCGCGTCGGGCTAGTGATTGAACAACCGTGAAGTCGAAGGAGAGTGGGTTGTGGTGAGGTCGTTCTCAATCTTCTGTTCGATCTATCTGGCGGTCGCCGTGCAGAGCAGCGTGATCGTGAGCGAGTGGCCGGCGGGCTGTCGGCCGTTTCTGCCCGCGCTGGTTCTGGTCGCGATCGCCTTCTGGTCGAACGGAGCGGCGGCGGTGGCGTGGTCGGCGAGTGTCGGGTTGTTGCTGGATGGACTGTCACTCGAACGATTGGGTGTGCAGTTGGCTTGGGCGACTCTGCTGGGATGCGGCTTGCAAGTTGCGATCGCAAACGTGCGTTCGAGCGGCCCGATAACTTGGGTGGGAATGGTGTTCGCCGTGGCGATGGTGTGGCGAGTCGTCCTGCCACTGGGACTCGGTTTCCTCGACGGACGCAGCGTAGATGCTGCGGGAGTTTTGGCGATCGCGATCGTGGAAGCGGCGGCGACCGCGGGACTCGCGGCGGCGATTGTTTGTGGTGATCGGTGGGTGCTGGGCAGCTCGCGACGCGTCATCGCTTGATAGCACGTTCGGGGTCAGGTGGTTCAAAGTTCATTTTTCGCCGCGAAAAATGAACTTTGAACCACCTGACCCCTTCTTACGGAAATGTTTCGACAAACGGAAACTTCGATGTGGAATCGGTTGGCAACGGTGTGGCAGCACGACGACTCGCGGCAGGCGAGTCGGTGGGATGCCGATCGCGCGCCAGGGCTGCGGCTGGTGTTGTTGTGGTTGGGGATGATCGCGCCGTTGTTCGTGGTGGCCGTCCGGATGGTGCAGCTTCAAGTCACTCTGCGCGACGACTTCGCGACGGGGTTCGAGCAGACTTACGAAGCGCGTGAAGAGATCCCGGCACGAGACGGCCGTATCCTCGCCGCAGATGGCAGCGTGCTGGCGGGTGAGACGGAACGACACGAGTTGCAGGTCCACTTCCGGCTCGTCCAAGAACCGGCCGATGCGAGTTGGATACGCCGTGAGGCGTTGAAGCAACTGAGCCGTCTCGAACGGCGCGACAAGCCGCGGGTCGTGGCGGAAGAGACGCGCGTTCAACAGCAGCGCGAGGAGTTGTGGTCGAGACTCCGGCTGCTCACGGAACTGTCTGTCGAGCAAGTGGCCGCCGCGCGACAGGCAGTTCAGCAGCGGGTCGCTCAAACCAAGCAGGCGGTGATCAAGCAGCGCGAACAGCGCGAGGCGGCTTACGGGAACGGGGATTCACTCACGTCGTTGGGGTCGGGAGCGGGTTGGCAACGGGCGTGGGATCGCGTGCGCAGCGAACTGACTCAACCACCGAGTCGGCCCGTGCATTCGGGGCCGATCGCTGAAGAAGAAGGCTTTCATACGATCGCGTCCCCTGTGACAGCCGACACGAAGTCAGAGATCGAAGCGCATCCCGATCGCTATCCCGGCGTGCGTGTCATCACGCTGCGTCGTCGGGCGTATCCGCAGGGAGAACTCGCCGCGCATGTGATCGGCACGCGCACGCCGCTCTCCCCGCAGGAAGCGTCGGCGCGACGCGAGCAACAGTTGTCGGGCAACGCTCGCCTCGACGAACAATTCGATGGACAACATTCGGAACAGCGCGATGATCGGGCGGGAGACCGCGTGGGACGCAGTGGTCTCGAACTTCAGTACGACTCGCACCTGCATGGCCAGCGCGGCGAACGGCGACTGGTCAAGAATCGGCGGGGTGAGGTCATTCACAGTGAAGTCCTGCGTGAGCCACAACACGGCCGCGATTTGGTGCTGACACTCGATGCGGACGTGCAGCGCCGGGCGGAGCAACTGTTGGATGAAGCCCTCGCCAACGTGACGCTCGCGGGGACGACTGACAATGAATCGCATCAAGACACGGCGCGCGAGGCAACGTGTCCGAAAGGGGGCTGTCTCGTGGCGATTGATGTTCACACGGGGGCGATCCTCGCCGCTGCCGCTGCGCCGCGCTTCGATCTCAATCTGCTCGTCGCTGCTGACGCGAACGGTTGGCGCGACGTGTTGGCCGACCCACGCAAGCCGCTCTTCTCGCGTGCGACTCAGATGGCGCTGGCCCCCGGCTCGGTCTTCAAGATCATCACGGCGGTTGCCGCGTTAGAGAGCGGCAAGTTGAACGCCGATGCGCCGATCTATTGCCAAGGCTATCTCGACCGACCCGACCAACATCGTTGTCTCACGTACCGGCATTTCCAAACGGGGCACGGTGAGATGCGGCTGGCGGATGCGCTGTGTCGTTCGTGCAATGTTTATTTCTTCACCGCCGCGCGACGCATGGGACCGCAGACGCTCGCAGACTGGGCCGATCGGTTTGGGATCGGCCAAGCGACGGGAGTCGATCTGCCGTCCGAGTCACACGGTCGCTTGCCATCGCCCCACGAGACCGAAGCGGGGCAACGGCGGCGCTGGCATCCGGGCGACACACTCGGGTTGGCGATCGGTCAGTCGGAGCTGCTGGTCACACCGATTCAGATGGCGCGCGCGATGGCCGCTGTGGCGAACGATGGACAGCTCGTCACACCGCACTTCGCGAGTGCCTCGGGACCGGCAACACTGAACGAGGGACCTTCGTTCCGTCCCGTGTTCGCTCATCCCGAAGCCCGGCCGATTGAGGGACTGCATTCCTCAACATTGGATCGAGTGCGTGAAGGGCTGGTCATGGTCGTCCATGATTCCCACGGCACGGGATTCAAAACGGTGAAGCTGAAGGACGTGACCATCGCGGGGAAGACCGGCACGGCCGAGACGAACGGAGCCGATCACGCGTGGTTCGCAGGCTACGTCCCGGCGGAACGGCCTCGCGTGGCGTTCGTGGTCGTGCTGGAACACGGTGGCTCGGGAGGCAAAGCGGCCGGACCGGTCGCGCGCCAGTTCGTCAGCAGTCTGCTCGAACTGGGACTCGTCACACCGTCGGCGAGTCTGGCTCGCGAGTAAGGCAAACGGCGTGGTGTCAAAGAGACATGCGGTTCGCCGGAGCATCCTGCCCCGACGAACCGCACGCTACAACGACGCGATGCCGACGAGTGGCCGTCGGTCAGAATGAGAATTAGCGGCGGCCTCGCGATGCGCGGAAGCCGTATTCGGTGGCGAACCAATTGGCGTAGCGTTCGCGCGCCGCGGAGTTGGTGTTGCGTTGGTCGTTGACGTGGCCGATCTCATGGATCAGCACGTTGTTCAGATAGAAGTCGCGGATCGTTTCGGCGGTCCAAGTCAGTCGCCACCGCTCACCCGACGGAGACCACTCACCCCCGAACATGCGGGCTTCAACACGCTGTTGCGGCGTGGGAGGACGGCGGTGAATTTCCACGAGCGACGCTTCCACGGGATACAGATAAATGTTCGGCCCCCATTGCATGCCGTAGAGCGGGAAGAGCTGTCGCTTGTGTGTCATCGAGCTGAACTGAACGACTTCAATCCCGCGCGTGAACTGTTCGGGAAGCTGAGCGATGCGCTCGCGGACCTCGGCGATCGTGACCGGGTGGATGAAACCGTTCCCCGCCGGGTGAGCGATGTAGGCGATGCGACTCCGGCCTCGTGGCTCGTGCCAGTCTTCGGGGGCGCTGAAACTCGATGATCGGTTACTGCCGACAGGATCGCGCTGGCGATACGCGACGCTCGGGCGGATCGAGGTGAAGCGCGCCGGACTCGCGCCGCGCAATGAGCGGGCGTGATGCTGTTGGTGATGAGTCTTCGATGTTCGCAATGACATGACGCCACCTGCTGGTTCGCTGCCGACAACCGTGCGACGAGGCAGCCCAACGCCGAAGTTGACGCTGAAAGGCCGTTCACGAGGGGGGAGAAAAACACCACGGAAGGGGAGTCGTGGGAGGTTGCTGGCAGGCGTGACCATGCTAGGCACGGTGGAAAGGGGCGGGCAACTGTACAGTTTAAGCTGTGAGCCAGACGGGCTTTGCACGTACGGGCCGAGCTTGGACACGTTCACGGGGGCGTGAATTCCTGCGAAAACGGGTTTCGCAGGCAACGGCTAACTTGGTCGAGCAACGCACGTTGTGCTGCCCCACGCTGCTGAAGTCGGTCGAGACGCGTCGGCTCAACGGTGGTCTGGTGTTCACTAAAAAAAATAAGTCTCGACGAGCAAGGAGATTACGTCAGACGGCCCATTCGAATATTCCGAACGCATCGGTTGTAGCGACGGGTGAATTCGTAGGAAGTCACTCAGAGGGCTTGCGGGGGTCTCGATCCAAGCCTGACGCGCAAGCGAAGGATTCGCTGCTGAGCAACCTTCGCTTGTGCGTCAGGCTTTGGTGCGAGAGGCGATGGAGCAAGGTCAGCACTCAGGCATCGAGTTGGAGGGAGCAATTGGATTTCACGGCTCACCGAATTCAACGCGCGGCGATTACGGGCCGATGGCTCCGACCCAAGGCTTCTCGAAGCTGAGCTGCTGTTTGGCGTCAGTGGCGAGGTCCACTTTGCGCTGCACGCTTTTTTCAGCAGGAGCCAGGAACTGGGGCGACTTGGGATCATCGGACACAAACAGGATTTCTTGACTTCCCCGCTTGCCGTCCTTCGTGAAGAGGCCGTTGATCTCACCCTGTGGCGGTGGCGTGACCGCGTCGCGATCTGAAAAGTTCAGTGCGAGACCATGAGGTTCGCTCGAGGCTGCGCCGTTGAACGGACCTTCCTCGTAGCCAAACTTCACCAAGCCATCGGCCACTTCCATCTTCGAGAACAAGTTGCGGCGAAAGGTCAGCTCGCGCGACAGGCCGCTCGGCATCCGTGCGAACAGAATTCCATGACGACCATCATGAAAGGTGTTGTTAGACACCACGATGTCTTGCCAAGCGACAGCGACGTTGGGATCTCTTGTTTCCAGTCGAATTCCATCCTGAATCTGATGGAAGAGATTTTCCGCGATCGTGATTTTGTGCGGAGATGTTCCCGACATCACGATTCCTGCGGACATCGGTCCGAGAAAGCGGCAGCCGCGGACGATCAAGTAGCTGCTGTCTCCGTCGGGGTCTTCTCGCATACGCATTCCCGCAGCGGCGGTAGCACCCGTGGCCGGCTCCAATCGCAGTTGCTCCAACACGATCTCGTCACTCGACGCCGTGCCGAACGCCGAGCCGAGCGCCCCGCGGCACGCGACACCCGCTTCCGTGAAGCCTCGAATCGTCATGGCTCTCAGTGTGGTGTCATTCATGTAGCCGAGCAGTTCAACGGCGGAAGAATGTCCGGCCGCGTTGATGTCGATCCCTTCGATCGTGAATTTTGGAATCTGCTTCAGGCGAATCACGGGAGATTCCTTGGGGCTTTCCTTGAGCGGCTCCAGGATGACCGCTCCCTCACCCTTCAGTTTGATGCCGAGCGGCCACTCGATCTGCGTGGCTTCGCTGGACTTCTTCTTTTTGGTGTTGGCCTTGGGTTGGCTGGCATCGACCGAGATGAATTCTTTATAGGTGCCCGCAGCAATTTTGATGACCATCTGATCGTCGGGACCGGTCGGCACATAGCGCACGCGAACGGCTCTCAGTGCCTCAGTGATCGTTCTGTATTCCGCTTTGGAGCCACCGACGGTGATCTCGCGTTTGTCGGCGGGCCATTTCGTCTTTGGCTCGTTTTTGGCGGAGGATGTTCCGCTTCCTAGCCCACCCAACGATCCCAGCCAGCCCATCGAGAAGGCGATCACCAACAGCAACGCCAAGCCGCCGCCCGCCACTCCGATCAATGTGGCGGCGGACAGCTTCTTGTTCTGAGAGGAGGCCGTCGCTGATTTGACGACCGGCTTGGTGGGAGCGGACTTTTCGAGGGGAGAGTTTGCGACCGGTGGTGGCAGCGGTTCGGATGCGCCGAATTCGGATGCAACGAATTCGGATGCAACGGGACCGGAAGCCATCGCACTGAAGTCGGGAAAATGATGGTCTGCCTCCGCAGGAAGTGAGTCTTCCACGACCGGCGGCGTGGGGATCACGGTCTGCTTCACTACGGTCTGCTTCACTGCGGACCCTGTGAGCGGGTTGGCCGATTGTGAAGCCAGGTGCGGTGGTGGTTTGAGAGTCTTGGACGAAGGGGCTTTGGGTGATTCGACGGTTGGAGAAACATAAGCCGGCATCGCCCCCGAGATCGACTCGAAGAAGTTCGATAACTCGGATTCGGCCGACTCCGCTGCCACCGCCTTGGGGGGAGTCGATTTTTCCGTGGCCCTTGCATCGGGGGAGACGATGCGGGTTGAGGGAGCAGGCGACGCGGTGAAGTCGAACAGCGGCGCGGAGGCCACCGGAGGCGAGATGGCGGGCTGAGCAAAAATGGGCTGGGCGACTGGAACCGCTGCGAGACTGGCTCCGCCACTCTTGGTTCTCGACGCACCATAGACGGCGGAATGCGCCGCACGCCAAGTATTGTCAGCGTTGTCATCGACCCACTCGAACAACGCGTCGGCTGTGGCCTTTGCCGTGGGATGACGGTCCTCGGCCTTCTTGGCCATCATCGTGCGGAGAATATCAGCGAGTGCTGCGGGCGTGTCTGGCCGCAACGATTCTACCGTGGGCGGCGTCTTGGTTTGGTGGGCCATCAGCCGTTGAGTCAACGTCCCCTCGATAAACGGAGGGCGGCCGGTGAGCAGAAAGAACATCGTGCAACCGAGACCGTAGATGTCGGCCCGCGCATCGACCGTGTGGCTGTCCAGCGCTTGTTCGGGGGCGAGGTAGTCGGCCGTGCCGAGCACCTTCTCATCGTGAGCGACCGTCAGTGACTCACCCTCTTCCTCACCGGTGAAGAAGCGTGCCAGACCGAGGTCGAGGACTTTGACTGTTCCATTCAAATCGACGAGCAGGTTCCCCGGCTTCACGTCACGATGCACCATTCCCGCTTCGTGAGCATGGTGCAGTCCAAGAGCCGACTGTCGGATGTATTCGGCCGCATTGAGAAAGCTGCAGGTGCCGTTTTTCTGCACCAACTCTTGCAGGCTGTCGCCCTCGACATACTCCATGACGAGGAAGTGGATCTCGTTCTCGCGGTCGGCCTGATGATCGACATCGTAGGCCCGGACGATGTTGGGATGATCGAGCGACGCGACGGCTTGGGCTTCACGATGGAAGCGAGCGAGGTACGACGAGTCATGGACACGCTTGGTGGGCAGTACCTTCAACGCACAGCGACGACGCATCAGCGTGTGCTCGGCCAGATAAACCGAACTCATGCCCCCTTTGCCGAGCAGCGACAGCAACCGGTACTTCCCCAAGAAGTAGCCCTTGTGTTTGCCCTGCAATAGCTTCTCGGACTGCCAGCGCGTGATCGTGTTGTTCGAGATCAGAAACTCGACCAACGGTGTCGCGTCGGTGCCGGTCGGAGTGGGGGTGAAACTAGCAATCGCCTTTTGAAGCCGATCGGGTTCGACCAAGGCGCTCTTCTTGAGCACGGCAACAAACGTTTCGACGTTGAGCTTGCTGGACATCGAAGTTGTGCCTGCTCCAAAACCGCGAGAAACGCGGACTGCGCTGCCGAGACAGCAGCCTCGAAACTCGATCGTCATTTCTGCCGGAACAGCCGACTGGCCGGGCCGCAATGTGCCCGCGTAAACTAACAGTCGATTCCTCGCGTTGCCAGTCTCTGATTCATGGTCAGGGCTATCGTCGTGCTCTATTTATTGAGGGGACCGGGCCTGCGAAGTCCACCCACCGCCAATCGACTTACTCGACCGCCCCTACAGTTTGCCAGCTTTAAAAAGACATTGGCCGTGATTCGTGGCGAGCCACTTTGGAAAAGGCAACTGGTAACAAAGGGTTTACCGGTGGACACCAACCCGAAGTGTGAACGAGGACATCGATCGACTTCGCCCTCGTTCACACTTCGGGTTGGTGTGAGTCACGCGGTGAAGCAGTCGTGTTCAGAGAATCCACATCCGCCAGCCAAGTGACTCCGAGAAACAAGATGCCTCGTCAACCAGCACATTCCGGGTCGGATGATCGCGAACGATTCCTGCGACCAGGCATCATCCTGTTGTGGGTCGGAGCTGTGATACTCGTGCTTCGAGGTTACGAGTCCCTGTACGGCATTCCGGGGATGCCACGTTTCTGGCACCAGAATCCCGTGGTCTGGTTTGTGTTGGGCCTGTCTGGAGTGGTTCTCGGCAGTCGCCTCTTGCTGCGGGCCGAACCGAGTGACGACGGGCCGCGCCCTTGGAAGCCTGTTGTTCCCGGTCGCCGCTTCCATCACGTCGTCGTCTACACGCGAGCCAACTGCCCGCTGTGTGATGAAGCTGGAGAAGTCCTCGCCGATTATGCGAACTGGTTGCCGAAAGCGGTGGAAGTGGACATCGACCGCGACCCGCAACTCGTCCGGCAGTACGACTCGGTCGTCCCCGTCGTGGCCTGCGACGGCAAGGTCCGATTTCGAGGCCGCGTCGATGAACGACTGCTGCGACGATTGATCGAAGGAACCACGCCGATTACGTGGCCCTGATTCGTTTTACGTGGCCCTGATTCGTTCCCTCGACTCGGTTAGACGCGTTGTGGAAGCTGACACTAACCCGAAACGTGAGCGAGGATGCAACTCACGTCCTCGCTCACGCTTCAGGTTAGTGTGAATTGCGTCATCCGCACCCGCTCAGCCCGTCAACGCCTCATTGGACGGCTTCTGCCAGACGCAATCGACGTAGTAACGCCGCTTGCCATCGACGGTCTCTTCGACGAGGCCGTGGATGTCGGTGTCGAAGCCGGGAAAGCGCTCGTTGAACATGCGCGCGAACTTGAGGTACTCGACGATTGTTTTGTTGAACCGTTCGCCGGGGATCAGCAACGGAATGCCGGGCGGGTACGGCGTGAGTAGCACGCTGGTGGCACGGCCTTCGAGGCTGTCGATTTCCACGCGGTCGATCTCGCGGTGAGCCATCATCGCGAAGGCATCCGACGGCTTCATCGCAGGGTCCATTGCTGAGAGGTACATCTCGGTCGTCACGCGGGCCACGTCGTTGGCCTTGTACGTGTCGTGAATCTGCTGCGACAGGTCCTTCAGGCCGATCCCTTCGTACTGCGGGAACTGCTGACAGAACTCGGGAAGGATGCGCCACATCGGCTGGTTCTTGTCGTAGTCGTCCTTGAACTGTTGAAGCGCACTCACGAGCGTGTTCCAACGGCCCTTGGTGATCCCGATCGTGAACATGATGAAGAACGAGTACAGCCCGGTCTTCTCGACGATGACGCCGTGTTCCACGAGGTAACGTGTCACGATCGAAGCGGGGATCCCTGTTTCGGCGAACTTGCCCGAAACGTTTAGACCGGGTGTGATGACGGTCGCCTTGATCGGGTCGAGCATGTTGAAGCCGGGAGCCAAATTCCCGAAGCCATGCCATTCGGCATTGGCCTCCAGCATCCAAGCATCTCGCTCGCCGATCCCTTCCTCGGCCAGTACTTCCGGTCCCCAGACTTGGAACCACCAGCCTTCGCCCCATTCGTCTTCGACCTTGCGCATGGCTCGGCGGAAATTGAGCGCTTCGTTGATCGACTCTTCGACCAGCGCGGTCCCGCCGGGCGGCTCCATCATCGCCGCCGCCACGTCGCACGACGCGATGATCGCGTATTGCGGCGAGGTCGAAGTGTGCATGAGGTACGCCTCGTTGAACACGTTGCGGTCGAGCTTTTGCGTCTCGGAGTCTCGCACCAGAATCTGCGACGCCTGTGAGATTCCCGCCAGCAGTTTGTGAGTCGAGTGTGTCGCGAAGATCATCGACTCTTTGGAGCGCGGCCGGTCTTTGCCGATCGCGTGCATGTCCTTGTAGAACTCATGGAACGTGGCGTGAGGCAGCCACGCTTCGTCGAAGTGCAGCGTGCCAATCTGCCCGTCGAGCAGTCCCTTCAGCGTCTCCACGTTGTAGATGATGCCGTCATAGGTGCTCTGCGTGATCGTCAGGATGCGCGGCTTGCGATCGGGATGTTTGGCTTGAGCTTCCCGCGCAAACGGGTTGGCTTCGATCTTCCGTTGGATGCTTTCGGGCGTGAACTCGCTCAGCGGGATCGGCCCGATCAAACCGAGGTGATTGCGGGTCGGAGTCAGGAAAACGGGCACAGCTCCCGTCATGATGATCGAGTGCAGGATCGACTTGTGGCAGTTGCGGTCCACGACCACGATGTCGCCCGATGCGACTGTCGAATGCCAGACCATCTTGTTCGATGTGGACGTGCCGTTCGTCACAAAGAAGCAGTGATCGGCGTTGAAGATGCGTGCGGCATTCCGTTCCGACGCGGCGACCGGTCCCGTGTGATCGAGCAACTGGCCGAGTTCTTCCACCGCGTTGCAGACATCCGCTCGCAACATGTTCTCACCGAAGAACTGGTGGAACATCTGCCCGACGGGACTCTTCAAGAACGCGACGCCCCCCGAGTGACCGGGACAATGCCACGAGTACGAACCGTCGTTCGCGTACTCGACCAGCGCGCGAAAGAACGGCGGGGCGAGACTGTCCGTGTACGCCTTGGCCTCGCGGATGATGTGCCGAGCCACGAACTCGGGCGTGTCCTCGAACATGTGAATGAAGCCGTGCAGCTCACGCAAAATGTCGTTCGGAATGTGACTCGACGTGCGCGTCTCGCCGTAGAGATAGATCGGGATGTCGGAGTTCTTACGGCGGATCTCGCCAATGAAGGCCCGCAGATTGACGATCGCTCGATCGGGTTCCGGCCCCGGTGTGAACTCTTCGTCGTCGATCGACAGGATGAACGCCGAGACGCGGCTCTGCTGCTGAGCGAACTGAGAGAGGTCGCCGTAGCTGGTGACTCCCAGTACTTCCATCCCTTCCCCTTGGATCGCGTCGGCCAGCGCGCGAATCCCCAATCCAGACGTGTTCTCAGAACGAAAGTCCTCGTCGATGATGACGATTGGAAATCGAAACTTCATGGGCGGGGAACTCGTGACAGGAGAAAGAGGGCGGCTCGCAACGGTTTCAAAACTAACCCGCAGCGTGAGCGAGGGCGATTTTACGCGGAGCGTTGAATTGCGATCGGGCGCAGGCGGGCGAAAGGTAAAAGGTCAGGGGAGCGCTAGCAATGTCCAGCGGCAGACTCGTGTCGTATTGGCGAGCAGCGATTTGAAGTCCGGCTTTTCTTAAAGCCGGACTTCTCCCCAGGCATCGGCCGTTGAACGTCACGGCTCCGACCAACTGCGTGCGAGCGGACGAACCAGCCAGAACTGCGTGGCGAAGAGGATGACCGTCGAGAAGACTGTTGTCAGAGCGAACCCCGGCGCGACGCCGCAGGTGGCGAACATCACGCCGGACCCCACCAACACCACGATGAACGCGACCGCCTGTACAAGGCCGACCCACCATTTCTTACCCAGCAACTGGTTGATCGCGGACATCTGACACATCAGGCACGCGCCCAGCGGTGCGAAGACGGCTGCGATCCCCACCGCGTAAGCTCCGGTCGGCATGGCGAGCAGTAGCGCCACTTGAGCCACTCCGACGGGAAGGGCCACGACCCGCTGTTCCCACAGCGCCGCCCCAAGCTTCGTGAACAACAGCGAACATGGATCGACGGGGAGCAGCATCAAACTCCCCCACGTCCGATCACGAAACTCGACCGTGAGCAATGAGTCAAACCGCACCGAGATCACCAGCGACGCCACGATGATCGAAATGATCGAGAAGAAAATGGCTGCACCACCAAAATCCTGTGATTGAGCGATCACTGCGAGAAAGGCTGCCAACCCGACCGCGGCCACGACATAAAACAGCGACGCCCAGTTCACCCGCTTCCGTTCTTCGCTCAGAACGTAAACGTCCTTCCAGAAGAACGGCCGATCCGAACAGCGTGGCCTCCCTGTTGAACTCACTGCGACAACCTGCTTCTGAGCGGGGCGGCGTAAGCCCCCTGACTCTTCGGCGTCAACCCTCTTGGTCTGCTCGTCATCCGTCTGCGAAGTGAGTTCACCCCCATCAATGACCCGTTCTAAACGGACCAGATTCGACGCGAAATAGCTCGCCCAAAAACTTCGTCGCCGACCGACCGCACGATCCTTGCCAACTTCACCCTCGACGAGCCGCCCGTCGCTGGGATCGCCTCGCCACTGGAAACGCATCCCCAGCGAGGCGACTCCGGCGCAGACCGCTGCTGACACGAAGTGAATCCAATAGCCCACCTCCAGCGGTGAGAAGAGGCCCGGGCTGGTCAATGCCTGTGATGCGCTGACTGACGGCGAATAGAGCGTGAGCTGCCGACAAAACAACTCGACGGGAGTTGTCTCCCCCGTGGTCCACCAGCAACCCCAATAGACCATTTGCGACATCACCGCGAACGCCCCGCAGTAAAGGACGAGGATCGTCCCCGTGACACTGACCGCCATCTTCTCGGGGTTCTCGGCATTGCAGGTCAGCACGCCCGCCAGCATCGCCATGCTGCCGACCAGTGCCGCGATCAGTGCCAGCCCGAACGCTCCCGCTACCAGTTGATCGAGGCGGACGCCTCCCAACGTGACGGCCAACAACGCCAGTGGCCACAGCAACAGCAGTGACCAGCCGATCGTTCCCCAGCGAGTCAGCGACTTCGTCCAGAGGAGCGTCTGCGCGTTGAGACCTGTCAACCGCACGATGTCGCGCATCTCGCGAGACATCTCCCAACAGACCGCCTTCGACGCATACTGCACACCGCCAAACCCGATCGCGACCGCCGCGACCCAGATCAGTTGCAGCATCGCCACGCGCCCGGTCATCGGCCGCGGCCATCTCCACGTCGTCCAAGTCGTCGCCGCCAGCACCCCTGCCACCAACAGCGGCAACAGCATGACCAACGCCGGTCGCCACCGAGTCGCCTCATGCCGCAACGACCAACCGACAAACACGCGCGTCACCGCTCCGAAGCCGATCTGCCGCGCATCAGGAGCCGGCTCAGTGGGAGTTGTTGCTACGACCTCGTCCGCCATCGGAGAAACTCTCATTCGTGTTGTGATCGGCCGAGAAACCCACACCCGACCCTCCTTCAATCTGTGCGGTGGAACGACTCGGTGTTGTCTGGACGCGGTCTATTCCGCCGACCGCGCCACCCGCGCCAGAGCATCAGGGCGAGGGGAGCAAGCAACGACCAGACCAACGGCCCTTGAACAGGTGTGTGCGGCGGACAGTCCCACACGGAGACGACTGGAACGCCGGAGCCAGGATCGTCGGCCGTCGTCACGAGTGTCCGCTCATCGGGGCTGAGGACTAGTTTTTCCCGAGTGATCCACAAGTCGTCGAACGGCAACCGGCCTCGAACCCGTCCGGTGGGGACATCACACACGAGCAACTCGCCGCGCTCCCTGTGCTGCCATAAGAAGCCGGGAATCGGAATGTTCCATTTTTGAAGCTGGTCCAGAACTTTGTTGAAGCGAGATTCCAACCTTCGAAGCAGGATGACGGTGCGTCCCGATGGCGATAGCACTTCGACGGTTGTTCCCTTTGGAATGGAGAACACGGTTTGCCCCGTCAGCACGTCGAACAATCGAGCGGCGTGCCCGTCGTCGCCGACTATTCTGGGTGTCGTTTGGTCTCCCCAACCATCCTCGCAAAAATTGGGGTCGAAGAAGTCGCGGTGTTCCTGTTGCAGGTACTTCAAGTGACCGCCCGTTTGCAAATTCCAAGCGTGAACCTCGCTGATCACGCAGTGAAAGGGAGGAACACCGCCTGCCCCGCCACGGAGGTAGTCGTAGGCCAGCAATTGAACGCCATCGGCAGTGAAGACCGGCTTGCGAAGTCCGACACCCTCAACGGGAAACTGATGCAAGACCCGGCCCGTCTCAATCTCCAGCACCTCGACGCCTGCATAATCCGCGCTGGCAATCCACTTCTTGTCAGGGGAGTAGGCCATGCCGCCGAGGCTGCGGTCAAAGATCTTGAGCAGTTTCGGAGGTTGAAGCTGCCACACCTGTGTGGTCCCCTGTTCGCTGTCGTTGCGATCTAAACTGGCACTGAATGCGAACTGCGTCTCGTCTTCCGAAAAGCAATGGTTGTCGATTCCGTTGAGTGCTTGGAAGTCGATGACGACCGATTCCGACGACGTTGTGTCGAGGACGCGAAGCCGCTGGTGATGCGGATTCTCTGTGCCCTCTATCGGGAGTTGATCCAAGCACCAGCGTCCTGTTTTTGAGGGGGCCGTGTGCCACAGGTTTTGAACGGAACAGTCCGGCATTCGCACTCGCGTGGTCGTTCCCGCATCCAGATCGACCGTCACCGACCAACGCTCATCGTCGCGATTGGTTTGAACGAGACGAAGTCGCCGATCGCGAAACGGTTCAGCCGGGCAGGTCACGATCCACGCATCGGGGTCGATTCGCGCCGGCTCGAAATCTCCGTTCGTCGGAATCACCAGACCCTCGTTCGACTGACCGGGAAGCCCGATGCTTCGTACCTGGCCTGTTTGCAAATCCCAAACTTGAATCGGACCCGACCAGAGGCTTTCGGTGTCTCGGTAGACGCCCTCCGCGTCCGCAACAGCCGTGCTGTCACGGCTCTGCAACTTCGTCCGCCGACTGCGCGCCACCACGCTACGACTGTCCGGCGTGATGCCTACGATCCGAAATGCTTCGCCGCTGCTGAGTATCAACCTCGGCCGAACCGGCCAGATCGACCACAGCAAACAGCCGGTAACGATCCACAGGCTCAATAGCCAAGCAACGACTCGGCCGCTGTTGTTCCCAACCAATCGCCCCGTGGACTGCGACATGACTTCTCCGCGTTTCTCGTGGTTCGTCGGTGATGGTTTGGTTTCCACCAGCGACCTTCAATAGCGTGACCGACCGAAGTTGAAGTCGAAGTCCGGACCCCTTGGTCCGGACGAGACCTCGCGCAGGAGAGCCACTGAAATACACTGAGGTTGCAGGCATCGTCCGGACCAAGGGGTCCGGACTACCAACTCGTGAAGTTATTGCGGACCCGTTCCTAAAGTCTCGTCTGCACGGCACATTACCGTGGCGCGGTTCCGGTTGCTCGACCGGCCGGGCGGAGGTTTTTACCGGTGGTCTTGGTGAGTGAGTCGCCTAGATCGGCTCGGGCTTCTGCGGCGAGGGCTTGCAGGCGGGCGACGATGTCGGGGTGAGCGTTCGCGATGTTGTGGGTTTCGCTCACGTCGTCCTGGAGATTGAACAACGAGACGCCGATGGATTCGACGCGGTAGCCGTGACGGCTGGCGATGCCGCGAATGCCGGACTGTTCGATGGCGGCTGGCGCGAGCTTGCCGTAGTTCGAGGGCTTCCCACCTCGTCCCGGTTCGGCCGCCGTGGTGAGATACTCGTGCGGGAGATGCAGTTTCCAATGCTGCCAGCGGACTGCGTGCAGTTCGTCGCCGGAGTAGTAATGGAAGACTTCGCGCGGCTGGGCGTCCGGTTGACCCAGCAGCAGCGGCGCGAGGTTCTGCCCGTCGATCCGGCGTTCGGGAAGCTTCGCGCCGATCAGGCTCGCGAGGGTCGGATACAGGTCGAGCGTGGAGGCCAGTTCGTCGCAAACGCGCCCGGCGGGGATGCGGCCGGGCCAGCGCATCAGACAGGGAACTCGAACACCTCCCTCAAACGTCGTCAGCTTTCCTTCACGCAGTGGACCCGCCGAGCCAGCGTGTTCGCCATACGACAGGAACGGGCCGTTGTCGGACGCGAAGATCACCAGCGTTCGGTCGTCGATGTTTAGCCGCTTGAGCGTCGAGAGGACTTCGCCCACGGAGTCGTCCAGTTCCTCAACCACATCGCCGTACAAGCCGCGTGCGGTGCGACCGCGATACTTGTCGGAAGCGAAGATCGGTACGTGCGGCATGATGTGCGGCACATACAGAAAGAACGGGCGAGCGGCATTTCGTTCGATGAACTGGACGGCGTGGTCCGTGATGCGTCGCGTGAACTGCGATTGATCGGGATCGGTTTCGATCGGCTGCTCACCCTCAATCAACGGCAGACCGGGAATGTCGCGGATCACCGGATGCAGCGGCCCATTGTCGTTCGAGTAAGGGATGCCGAAGAACTCGTGAAAGCCGTTGCGCGTCGGCAGGAACTGAGGGTGATGCCCCAAGTGCCACTTGCCGAAGCAGGCGGTGACGTATCCCGCCTGCTGGCAGAGTTCGGGGAGCAACACTTCGTCGGCCGCGATGCCGATCGGACTGGTGTGATTGAGCGCCCCCGCCATCCCGACGCGGTTCGAGTAACACCCGGTCATCAGCGCCGCACGCGAGGCCGTGCAGACCGGTTGAGCCACGTAGAAGCTCGTGAACCGCGTCCCCTCGCTCGCCATGCGATCAAGCTGCGGCGTAACGAAACCCTTCGCTCCGTAGCAGCCGACATCTCCGTAACCAAGATCGTCCGCAAACAAGATCACAATGTTGGGTCGCTCCACGGCGAGCGGCAGGTCGTTCGCGTGAACCAATCGATTGGCCAGCAAGACCGCCGCGATGACCAGCAGGCTACTAAACACCGCGAGGCCCAAAGTGCGGCATTTGCCCATAGTGGGTCTTGGTGCGCCGGGTGGCGTCAGCCTAATGGAACTGACTTTGACGTTCTCTGAGGTAGCGGAACGGCGCAAGCAGTCCGGTTTCGTTGAGTGTTTCTGCATTTCACCAGACGGCTCGCGCCGTTCCGCTACCTTAAAGTAAGTGCCATTGGGCGTCAGCCCCCGGACTTGGTACTCATGAAGTCCGGGGGCTGACGCCACCCGGCTCACTAAAAAAGTCTCATTACCAACCGCGAGACGTATCCGACCGTTCATGAAGAGCGCTTTCGTAACAGAGACAACCCGCGTTCGAGTTCAAAACGTACCCCTGCGTGTGGTACAGCAACTCTTACCGCGCGCGCAGCACATTCAACACATGCAGAAGTCGCTGACGCAGATGAATCTCAAGCTGGACAGCGTGCTGTCGGACATTACGGGGATGCTGATCATCGCCGCGATCCTGAACGGCGAACGCCACCCGCTGAAGCTGACGGCACTGCGGAACGAGCGTTGTCACCACGACGAGGCGACGATCGCCAAGGCGCTGGTCGGCACGTGGCGGGTCGAGCACCTCTTCACGCTGAAGCAGTCGCGCGAGCAGTACCGGATGATGCCGCGTCTGGTCGCGGAGTGCGACGCGCGGATCGAAGAGCACCTGCAATCGCTCGCCGACCGCCCCGCCCCGCCGACCGATCATGACCTGCCTCCCGCACGCAAGAAGCCGCACCGCAAAGGCCGCGTCGCGTTCGACGCCCAACCGGTGCTCGAACACAAGGCGGGCGTCGATCTCAAGCGGATCGATGGCATCGACACCAACACGGCGCTGACGGTCCTGGGTGAGATCGGTCTGGACATGTCCCGCTGGCCCACGGAAAAACACTTCGCCAGTTGGCTGGCCCTCTGTCTTTCATCAAGCAAAGACAGCCCGGACAACCGCGAATCGGCCGGTCGCCGCCAGAGCGGTCGCACCCGCGCCGCCACCGCCCTGCACATGGCGGCTCAAGGACGGCATCGCTCCCAAACCGCACTCGGTGCCCCCAAAGCCATCACCGCCACCGCCCGCAAACTGGCCCTGATGATCGACCGCGCCCTCAAACACGGCCTCCAGTACGTCGATCCCGGACAAGACTGGTACGAACGCCAATACCAAGATCGACTCCTCAAATCCCTGACCAGAAGAGCACTCAAACTCGGCTTCCAACTCACACCAACACCACCCACCCCAACCTGATGTTCCTCAGGAGCGGCGGAGAGCATCGCGTCGCGAGTCAGCCTGTCGCTGCTCGCGAAATACGTCGCCGACAATCGAGTTCTACGAACTCGGCTCTGTCTCGATGCGGCTCCCTGGCAGTGGGAGATGCTCATGCCACCGACCGCCGACTTGGTTGCCGCTGAACTTTGGGCCGGAGTCCGTCGCCAGGTTGACGGGAGCTTATCGAGTGACGAAATGATCGCCGCCAGCCATCGCACGTCGATCGCCGCCGCGTTGTTGCTG
>Ga0114966_10000191_pt1 | contig 58567 bp, 48 predicted proteins | sample M_130207_XF_Meta_FD_87029 | JGI IMG/M metagenome (GOLD analysis project Ga0114966, IMG submission 87029) | Freshwater microbial communities from Lake Montjoie, Canada to study carbon cycling - M_130207_XF_MetaG | ecosystem: Environmental > Aquatic > Freshwater > Lake | place: Lake Montjoie... | reverse complement strand
CTTTAGAAGATGTTGTCATCAATCTTTCAAAATTACAACAAGAGATTGTTGATAACTTAGAACTCTTTGAGATGGTCAAGGCTGAAAACGATGACCTCGCCCTTGAAGATATTGAACTTGAAACAGCCTCGTTGAATCAAAGCATTGAAAAGCTCGAATTCAGAAGAATGTTCAACAACCCTGCAGATCCTTGCAATGCCTTTTTAGACATACAAGCGGGTGCGGGTGGCACAGAGGCATGCGACTGGGCCAGCATGTTGCTTCGACAGTACTTGCGTTACGCAGAGAGGAAAAATTTCAAAGCCTCGCTAGAGGATGAGTCTGCAGGTGACGTGGCCGGCATCAAAAGCGCCACCATCAAAATTGAGGGCGAATATGCTTTTGGACTTTTGAGAACTGAAACAGGTGTTCATCGCTTGGTCAGAAAATCTCCTTTTGATTCTTCCGGGGGGCGACACACCAGCTTTGCAAGTGTGTTTGTCTATCCTGAGGTGGACGACTCAATTGAGATTGATATCAATCCATCCGATGTACGCGTTGACACCTTCAGAGCCAGTGGTGCAGGTGGTCAACATATTAACAAGACTGACTCCGCGGTACGCCTGACCCATCTTCCAACAGGCATTGTTGTGCAGTGCCAAGACGGCAGAAGCCAACACAGCAACAAAGACGTTGCTTGGAAAAGACTTCGAAGCAGACTTTATGACTTCGAGATGAGAAAGCGAATGGAGGAGCAACAAAAATTAGAAGACACCAAAACCGATGTGGGCTGGGGCCATCAAATTCGTTCATATGTTTTGGATCAAAGTCGGATCAAAGACCTTAGAACGTCTGTTGAAATCTCCAATACTCAAAAAGTTTTGGACGGTGATTTAGACGCCTTTATTGAAGCGTCCTTAAAGCAAGGCGTTTAATGGTACCCTGCAAAGGAAATCATCAAAGATCAATTGCTTGAATCAACCTTCATATCTCAAAACACAACACATAAACATAAAAAATCGAGGAGCCAAGACGTGCAAGAAGATAACAACGGTCTGATTGTTTTCAGACAAGACTACCAAGCCAGCGCATTTTTCATTGACCGAGTCGATTTGACCTTCGACTTAGACCCCATTAAGACTCGTGTTTTGAACAAAATGCAGGTGCGACGAAACCCCGATACAGTTGTTCAAGCATTGCGACTTCACGGGGAGGAATTGAACTTGGCGCGTGTTTTGGTCAATGGCCAAGGCACGTCCTTTAAATTGGAAGGCTCACACCTTGTGTTGGAGAACCTACCCGAAGGCAATGAAGCCTTCGAGTTGGAAATATTTACAACTTGCAACCCAAGTAAAAATACAAAATTAATGGGTTTGTACGTCAGCCAAGACTCTTTCTTCACACAATGTGAAGCCGAGGGCTTTAGACGCATCACCTACTTTTTGGACCGACCGGATGTGATGTCGTCCTATACCGTTCTTATGAAAGCAGATAAGAGCCTCTACCCTGTGTTGTTGTCCAACGGCAATTTGGTTGACAGCGGTCCTTTGGAGGAGGGTCGACATTTTGCCAAATGGTCTGATCCTCATAAAAAACCTTGCTATCTCTTTGCTTTGGTCGCAGGACAATTGGTTTGTCGAGAGCAACGCATCACATCTCAGAAGGGGACTGAACATTTGCTTCAAATTTATGTTCGCCCAGGTGACTTGGACAAAACAGAACATGCCATGAACTCGCTCATGTCCAGCATCGCTTGGGATGAAACTAGGTTCAATTTAAGTTTAGATCTTGAGCGCTTCATGATCGTTGCGACCTCTGACTTCAACATGGGGGCCATGGAGAACAAAGGTTTGAATATTTTCAACACCAAATTTGTATTGGCCAACTCCCAAACTGCAACCGACTCAGACTATGCCAATATCGAAAGTGTGGTTGCCCATGAGTATTTTCATAACTGGACAGGCAACCGCGTGACGTGTAGAGATTGGTTTCAACTCTCACTCAAGGAAGGGCTTACGGTCTTTAGAGATCAAGAGTTCTCTCAAGACATCGCCCATCACCCTTCCGCTCGCGCTGTCAAAAGAATTGAAGATGTTCGCCTCCTAAGAACTGTTCAGTTTGCTGAGGACGCAGGCCCTATGTCTCACGCTGTGAGGCCTGATCAATATTTAGAGATCAATAATTTCTATACCGTCACCATTTACGAAAAGGGTGCCGAGGTCGTTCGCATGATGCAGACCTTGGTGAGCAAAGAGGGCTTTAAAGCAGGCATGGCTCTTTACTTTGAACGCCACGATGGACAGGCCGTGACGTGCGATGACTTTGTAAGTGCCATTGCAGATGCAAATCCACAATCTGCCCTCAAAGAACATTTAGAGATCTTTAAACGCTGGTACTCTCAAGCGGGCACCCCCGTCTTAAGAGCCCATGGTGAGTATGATGAAAACAACCATCGTTATACCTTGCACCTCAGTCAAATGCCACCAAGCAATCACCCTGACAATGACCCGTATCTGATTCCAGTTGAGGTCGGTCTTTTGAGCTCTTTGGGTCAAGAGACGCATGCGACACAGTTATTGGTTCTTCATGAATCAAGTGCCTCATACGTCTTTGAAAACGTTCCCTCAAAACCCATCGCTTCAGTCTTGCGCCAGTTCAGTGCGCCCGTTACCCTAGAGCAACCCTTGTCCGAAAGTGAGTTATTGACACTGATGGCGTTTGATTCGGACCCTTTTAATCAATGGGATGCGGCTCAAAAAATCTGCCTTCAAGCCGCCCTTGAAGCGTATGAAAAGAAACTCACAGGCAATCTTGAATTCAACGACCCGATATCAAACGATCTGATGAATGGACTGCGTCAAATTCTTCGCAATCCACAACTTGACAATGCATTCAAGGAGCTGGTCCTCACGCTTCCAAGCGAATCCTACATTGCAGAACAATTGACTGTTGTTGATCCCGGGTTGATTCATCAAATCCGTGAGGAGATGAAATCTCAAATCGCTCGGGACTTGTTTGAAGACTGGCAATGGATTTATCACAACCATCAACTCCTTGGCACGTATAAACCAGAGCCCTTTGACATGGGCCAACGCGCCATCACATCCATGGCGCTTCAGTACCTTTGCTTACAAGCCTTGCAAAGTGGTGACAAGGTTTGGCCTGGCATCACCTTCCAAAAATTCAAAGATGCACACAACATGACTGAGCGTTTTGCTGCCATGAGCGCTTTGGTCAATTCTGGTCATGAATTGGGTGACAAAGCACTTGAACTTTTTCACACTCTGTTTCGCAACGAAGCCCTGGTCCTTGACAAGTGGTTTGCGCTGCAAGCCAGTGCATGCGAGAGGCACACCTCGGTGCTGACAAAAGTCAAACAACTCACTCAACACGCTGACTTTCACATTAAAAATCCAAATCGCGCTAGAAGTTTGATTTTTAGCTACTGCATGTCCAATCCAGGTGCATTTCACAAAGCCGATGCATCGGGCTACGTATTTTGGGCTGAAAAAGTATTGGAAATTGACGCCTTCAACCCCCAAGTGGCAGCCCGATTGGCGCGAGGCTTGGATCGATATCGCAAATTGTCCCAACCCCATCAAAATGCCGCTTACGAGGCCATCAAACGCGTGGCAGCCAAGCCTGATTTGAGCAACGATGTCCGTGAGGTCATTTCTAGAGCTCTTGGAGACTCAAGATGAGTATTTCTCTAACCAGGTATTTGGTTGAAGAGCAAAGGGCCAAAGGCCATATTCCGCCAGAACTTCGGCTCTTGCTTGAAGTGGTAGCGCGCGCTTGCAAGAGCATCAGCCATGCTGTGAACAAGGGCGCATTGGGTGGTGTGCTGGGCACGGCGCATACGGAAAATATTCAAGGCGAGGTCCAGAAAAAATTAGACATCATTGCCAATGATGTGTTGATCGAAGCCAACGAATGGGGCGGCCATTTGGCTGCAATGGCTTCTGAGGAGATGGATGACATCTACTCGGTTCCCAACCGTTATCCTCAAGGTGAATACTTGTTGCTGTTTGATCCACTGGATGGGTCTAGCAACATTGATGTCAATGTCAGCATTGGGACCATCTTCAGTGTGTTGAAAAAAACATCTTCCTCGACGTTGGTTTCTAAAGAGGATTTTCTTCAACAAGGCAGTCAACAAGTAGCAGCTGGCTATTGTGTCTACGGTCCTCAAACGACCTTGGTATTGACAGTAGGTGATGGCGTGGCGATGTTTACTTTGGACAGCGAACAAGGCTCTTTCATCTTGACCCAAGATCATGTTCAAATTCCTCTGGAGACCCAAGAATTTGCCATCAACATGAGCAACATGCGCCACTGGGATAAACCCGTCAAACAATACATTGACGAGTGCTTGCTTGGCAAGGAGGGCCCTCGCGCAAAGGACTTCAATATGCGTTGGATTGCATCCATGGTGGCCGACGTGCATAGAATCTTGACACGTGGAGGGGTGTTCATGTATCCATGGGATAAGCGAGAACCCCTCAAACCCGGTAAGCTGCGCCTCATGTATGAAGCCAATCCAATGAGTTGGATCGTTGAGCAAGCTGGAGGGGCTTCAACCAACGGTAAGATGCGCATCCTAGACATCAAGCCCAAAGAACTTCATGAACGTGTCAGTGTGATCCTTGGCTCCAAAACGGAAGTCGAACGAATTACACAATATCACCTAGAATCGCAATCAATTTGATGAAACGATCTGATCTTCTCACTCACCTTGGCGATGAGAGGCATGTCTTTTGCAACTTGTGTCATGCATACCCTATGGTTACTTCTATGTTTCAATTGCGCTAAACGGGTTATGCTATCTCCTAGGAAAAAATTTTCCCAGATCAACGCCATCGCAACACCCATCACCTTTTTTTTGCATGACCCGAATGACCTTGTCTCTTTACTTCAAACGTCTACTCCTCTGTCTCTTGGTCAACGGTGCAAGTTCAAATTTGGCCTTTGCTCAGACTGACTATCCCAATCACGCAATCAAACTCGTTTGCGTTCACGCGGCAGGTGGCAGTGCTGACGCCTTGTCCAGAGTCTTGGCCGATCGACTCTCGAAATTACTCGGGCAATCTGTGGTGGTTGAAAACAAACCCGGCGCCGGTACCATGCTTGGTGCCACCCAAGTGGCCAATGCGCCTGCTGATGGCTATACCGTCTTGATGGCCAGCGTGACCACGCTCTCCATCAACCCAAGCCTTTACGCTCAAATGAGTTACCATCCTTTGAGAGATTTTGCGCCTGTGGCCTTGGTTGCACAAACGCCCTCTGTTTTGGCAGTCTCGCCATCGGTCAATGTCAAAAATCTCAAAGAATTGCTTGAGCTTTTAAAAGCCAACCCAGGCAAATACAATTACAGCTCTCCCGGACAAGGCACCTCTGCCCACCTGGCCGGCGCATTGTTTACCTCAATGGCCAAAGTGGATGTCGTGCATATTCCTTATAAAGCCAGTGCCTCGGCTGTCTTGAGTCTCATGTCTGGAGAGGTACAAATGACTTTTGAGAACAGCTTGGTCCCCTTTAGCAAAAGTGGCAAGTTAAAACCCATTGGGATTGCGAGTTTAAAACGCTCTGTGTCTTGGCCTGAATTGCCCACCATCGCTGAGCAAGGTCTTCCAGGCTATGAGTCCACCGTCTGGTATGGTGTCGTTGCACCAAGTGCCACGCCTAGCGATATCATCAAAAAACTCAACGACACCATCAATCAAGCCTTGGGACAAAAAGAAATGCTCGATAAGATCAAATCCTTGTCGGGCGACCCCGTCGGTGGCACCCCAGAGTCTTTCACAGAAAGAATCAAAGCCGACACCTACAAGTGGGCCCAAGTGATCAAAACCTCTGGGGTCACAAGCGAATAACTTTGTCCCTCCATTGGTCCGCTCTTTAAACCCCAAGCGAGCCTCAAACCTCATGTCTTCTCATTCAAATCAACCCAACATCGCCATCATTGGAGCTGGCATCGGTGGCGTCGCCTGCGCAAGCGCATTGGCAAAATTTGGGATCAAAGCCCACATCTACGAACAAACTCTGCAATTCTCTAGAGTGGGCGCTGGCATTCAGATGGGCCCCAATGCTACCCAAGTCTTGCACGGATTGGGTCTCAAAGAGCATTTGGCTCAAAGCGCCTTTCAGCCTCAAACCAACCTCAATCGCATATGGAATACGGGTGAAGTCAGCAACGACTATCCCTTGTCAGAACACGTGATTGCCAAGTATGGCTCTCCCTTTTATGCATTGCACCGAGCCGATTTGCACGAAGCCTTGACCAAGCTGGTCCCCAGTGAACAAATTCATTTGGGCAAAAAACTCACCGCATTGAACCAAGACGACAGTGGCGTTGAGCTCCAATTTGCGGATGGCTCAAGCGTTCACGCCGATGGCGTCATTGGCGCAGATGGCGTTCACTCCTTGATCAGAGAAATTCTGTTAGGCCCAGAAGCACCAAGATTCACCGGTCGCATCGCCTACCGAACCACCTACCCAGCATCCCGTCTCCAAGGCGTGGAGATTGGGGACTCCAGAACAAAGTGGTGGGGGCCTGATCGCCACATCGTGATTTACTATGTCACTAAAAAGCGAGATGAAATTTATTTTGTAACCAGTCAACCCGAAGATGCCAACTGGACCACCCAAGAGTCTTGGTCCTCTAAAGGGGATCTCAAAACTTTGCAACTGGCCTTCGCTGGATTTCATCCTGATGTCCAAGCGGTCATCGCTGCATGCCCAGATGTACATAAATGGGCCCTCTTTGATCGCGATCCATTGAGCACTTGGGTTCAAGGCAGAGTGATGCTTTTAGGGGATGCTTGCCACCCGATGACGCCCTATATGGCACAAGGTGCCGCCATGGCGCTAGAGGACTCGGTCGTGATGGCAAGGTGCCTGGATGCATACAGAGGGGAGGATTTGAACGCCACCTTTAAACGCTATGAAGCACTGAGAAGACCTAGAACCTCTCAGATTCAAAAAGCCTCAGGCGCCAATCAGTGGATGCAAAACAAGACCAACCCCGACTGGGTATATGGCTACAACGCTTGGACCACCCCTTTGGAGGTCTAGTCATTGGACTGTAAGCCAGTTGGGTTAACTCACCCCCCCTTTTTTTAGCTGACCTCAATCGCAATCTTGCCGGTTTGACCATTGCTCATCAAATAGGCTTGAGCTTGGTCGAGTTCTGCCAACTTAAAGCTTCGATCCAAGATCACTTTGATTGAGCCATCGGCAACGCCTTTGGCGCAGTCTTCATCAAAACGTCTAGAGCACTCTTGCGTCTGGGCCAATGAACGTGTTCTAAAGGTTCGACCAATCACACTGGCGTTCTTTCTGGCCAGTTCATCCAAGTTGATGCTTGCGATGTTTCCAGCATTGCGCCCTACCGTGATCAATCGTCCACCTAAAGCCAAGGCCAACATGTTGGCATCCAAAAGAGTCGAGCCTACCTGATCCATGATCAAATCCACGCCTTGCCCCTGAGTCAGGGCAAGAAGTTGATCCACCCATGACGGCTCCTCTGTATTGAGCACAGCAGTTGCACCCAAAGCCTTGAGTGAAGATATTTTTTGACTAGAGCGGGTCGTGGCAAACACCTGCTGAGCACCCAAATAACGTGCCATTTGAATGCCTGTCACGCCAACTCCAGAGGAGCCCGCTGTCACCAACACACTTTTGGCCGTTTTGATTTGTCCAGCGGTGACCAAAGCATCATGTGCAGTGATGAAAACATTGGGAATACACCCCGCTTCAAGCCAAGAGATGGTACTTGGCTTTTTCATCAAAGACTTCTCAGGGGCCAGAGCAAACTGAGCAAACCCTGCAGGCGAGCGAGTCATGACCTCGTCTCCAATATGCCAACCCTGTACGTCTTGGCCTAAAGCACAAATAACACCGGCAAATTCAATGCCTGTCGCCAAAGGCTTGGCCAGAGGATCTTTGTGCTTTAAAACGGATTGCGTCTCGCCTCGATTGACCGAGGAGGCTTTGACTTGAACCAAAACCTCATGGGCAGCAGGCACAGGAAGGGGCACCTGAGTGGCTTGGTATCTCCCACCCTGTGGACTTGGCATGACCATCATTTGTATCATTGTTTGCTGACTCATTGCATTTCCCCTTATTTAAACGGATGCCTTGGACCAAGGCGCTTGAGGCCTTTGTGGCCAAGATCCGCTATTATATGAACTGTGAGCTCTGAGATAAGCTCAAACCCAAAACTTCAAACAAGCTTTGCCCCCTTGGAGAAAGAGATTTCATGTCCGTCAATGATCAAGACCTGATGCTACAAGCCATCGAAAAAGAGTTGAGCTTGAATCAAATCAATGCAGTGCTATGGAACAAGGCCGCGACACTTTGTCAAGGCGATCTATCCAAAAGAAGAGAGAACTATATCAAGCTTCGCATGCAAGCCATGCAAGAAACCGTCAAATCGCATGTACTGAAAGAAATCAAAGCTGAATTTGCAAGGAAGATGGCAAAGCCAGCAGACTTTTTAAGCGCAAAGGATCTTTTAAAAAAATAAGTCTCTTCGTAAATCCTTGTCTGGTCATTTGCTTGGTTGTGTCCACTGCCCTGCCTCTGTTAAATTCAAGCACCCTTTTATACTGGCGTTGCTCGAACTCGGTCAATGCGTCTACCATCCAGCGACTCCACTTTAAGCACCCAACCTGAGCAAACGAACTCATCTCCGACTTGTGCGAGTTGCCCTTTTAAAAACAGTATCAGCCCAGCCAGGGTGTTGTAATGCCCCAGACTCTCTTGAGGTAAAAAGCCTTGAATATGCAGCCTGTCTTTGAGCTCATTGAGGGAAATCAAACCATCCAGCACCACAGCGCCATCCAATCGAGCCTTGGTGCCTTCTGGCGTGTGCTCGATGGCATTCATCCAAGCTCCCGTGATCGCCTCCAACAGATCCCTGGGCGTCAAAAGCCCTTGCACATCTCCGTACTCATCAACCACCAACACAATGCGAGAGGCAGTTGACTGTTGAGAATGCATCAAAGTATCGGGGCGTTTGAACTGTTCCAATAAATCGAGTCCACTTAAAGTCTCAGGGACAAAGGAGGCTGGCACCACCAACTCTGACAGGGGCTGAAACAGACTTGATAAATGCACCAATTGACCAAGACTTACCACACCCACCACTTGGTTCAAGTCACCCTTGCAAACCGGATACCAAGAATGAGGCGTCAATCGTTTTAACTTCAACAACGCCTCTTGCACACCCATTTCAGCCTCAAGCCAAACAATGTCTGACCTAGGGACCATCATGGATTTCAAGGGACGGTCATCTAAATTGAATACATTTTTAACCATCTCATGCTCTTGCTTTTCAATCAACCCGGAGAGCACACCTTGATTTAAGCTTGCACTGATTTCCTCTTGGGTCACACTCAAGTCCTTTTGAGTGTTGATGTTCAAGAGTCGAAGGATTGCAAACGTGGTCCAAGAAAGAGAGACGACAATCGGTCTTGCAATGAAGGCCAAGCCAAGCATCAAGGGTGATGTCCACCTTGCAACGTTTTCTGGATACAGCTGTCCAATCCTTTTGGGAACAAGTTCACCAAAGATCAAAGTCATGAATGTGATTAAAAAAACCACCACAGCTGTCGCTACAATTTCTGAGGCGTGATGGGTAAGTCCTTGACCCTCAAGCCAAGCTGAAACTTCATGGCTGTACGCGGCGTCTCCTAAAATACCGTTCAAAATACCAATGCCAGTAATCCCGATTTGAACTGTGGATAAAAAACGCGTTGGGTTTTCCATCAATTCGAGTGCCGATTTAGCGCCTCCATCTCCCGCATCTAGCCAAACCTTAAGACGCGGTTTTCTGCTGGACGCCAAGGCCATTTCTGACATGGCAAAGAGTCCATTGACAAGAGTGAGTATGATGATGATTACTAAGTTCATTTTAAAAAAACCTTTTTGTTGCGACTTTTGAGCGCATATGAACCCAAACCAATAGGAACACCCTCAAAATGGCTCATTATCTGATAGGCGACATCCAAGGCTGCAACCTGACACTGGGCAAGTTGTTAGAAACCATCGACTTTTCACCCAGCAAAGACACCATCTACCTTTTGGGCGACTTGATCAATCGCGGCCCTGACAATGTGGGCGTTCTTAGGCGACTGATGTCTTATGGCTCTAGTGCGAAGTCTATCTTAGGTAATCATGATCTGCACTTCTTATCGGTAGAAAAAGGCATCAAGACACCCAAAAGCGGGGATACGATTGAAGATATCTTGAATGCCAAAGATCGCTCTTCGCTCACCCATTGGCTTAGAACACAGCCTCTGGCATTGATGGCAACCCACTACTTGCTGGTTCACGCAGGTGTTCACCCCATGTGGAGCGCCAAGCAAACCATCGACTTTGCACGTGAAGTTCAAGTCACCTTGAGCAGCCCAGACTACGAAGACTTTCTAAAGGACATGTATGGCAATGAGCCCTCGACTTGGGACGATGGCTTAAAGGGCATGGAGCGGCTTAGACTCATCGTCAATGTGCTCACCAGAATGCGCTTTTGTAGCCCTCTTGGACAACTCAATTTCAATGCCAAGTCCTCACTTACACAAGGACCGCAAGGATTTTCACCTTGGTTTGAAATTGAAGGACGAAAAACTCAAGACCAACACATTGGTTTTGGACACTGGTCCACTGCTGGTGGGACAGAAAAAAACAATGCAGTGTGTGTAGACACCGGCTGTGTATGGGGCAAGGGCTTGAGTGCGTTTAAACTGCCATTGAATTCAATCAACGACAAGGGGACTTGGTTCACACAGGCCACGCAAGAGGTTGCGGCGCCCTTTTTGGATTGAATCCCCAGGCAAAAACCACTTGACAGCGTCAAGAGCTTGTTTGCGTCTCGGTTTTGAACAAAGCGGCCACTTTTCTCTTGGGTTTGATATTTGCAGATATGGACCTTGAGGTGACCTTGGTCGTGGCTTCCCAAGAGGGCAACTGCTCCGGTGCGCTGCTTGGCTCATAGGGTTTGTCAAAGAAAGGATCGACTGCAACGGCCTTTTTCTCATAGGTGCGATGACCCCACGAAGGGGCAAAAGAAGCTTGATGGGCATGGTCAAAGCCCTCTCGTGGGCCTCTTCTAGATCGAGCCTCTGAGCCGTCTCTAAAGTTCCTTGAGTCCCCAGAAGACTCTTTAGGCTTGGAAGAATAACCGTCATCGTATTCAATCGATTCCAATTGAACTTTAATTTTAATTAATTTTTCAATATCACCAACGAGCTTGGTATCGGTTGCAGACACAAAACTGATGGCAAGACCTGATGCACCAGCACGCCCCGTGCGGCCAATACGGTGTACATAATCTTCTGCGTTGTAGGGCACATCAAAGTTAAAGACAGCAGGCACATCCTTGATGTCCAGTCCTCGGGCTGCGACATCCGTGCAAATCAACAAATCGACCTCACCACTCTTGAAGGCTTCCAATGCCTTGAGGCGTTCATCTTGGCTCTTGTCACCATGCAAGGCACTGGTAATGAGCCCATCGCGCTCAAGGGAGCGCGCCAAGCGAGCACAACCCAATTTGCTGTTGACAAAGACAAAAGCTTGAGTGATCCCATTTTTAAGAATCAATTGCTTAAGAGCCCTTCTTTTGTCATCATCGACAACGCTGTAAAAGTGTTGCTTGACGGTGGATGCGGTCTCATTGGGTCTCGCCACTTCAATGATGACTGGATTTTGTAAATAACTTGATGCAAGTCTTTTGATTTCCGGCGAAAAAGTAGCAGAGAACAAAAGGGTCGTGCGTTGCTTGGGTAAAAAACTTAAAATTCTTTGCAAGTCGGGTAAAAAACCGATGTCAAGCATGCGGTCAGCTTCGTCCAAGACCACATATTCAACCTGGTTCAATACGACATTTTTTGCTTCTATGTGGTCAAGCAGTCTTCCAGGGGTTGCCACCAACACCTCGACTCCTCTTTTAAGCTCAAGGGTTTGAGGCTTCATGTCCATGCCACCAAAGACAACTGCACTTCGAATCTGTGAATACTTCGCATACAGCTTGACTTGCTGCGCAACCTGATCGGCCAATTCGCGAGTGGGCAATAAAACCAAGGCACGAACTGGATGCCTAGCTGGTGAGGTGGAGGTGTTCTCGTGCTTTAATATACGTTGAAGCAAGGGCAATGAAAAAGCTGCTGTTTTACCTGTACCCGTTTGCGCAGCCCCCATCACATCTTGTCCAGTCAAAACCACAGGAATGGCCTGGGCTTGAATGGGTGTCATGGACTCGTAACCCATTTCGGCTACGGCGCGTGCTAGCACTGGGGCCAGCTGAATATTTGAAAATGAACTCATGTAAGAGTGTTATTGTCTCACCGATGAGCCTTGCAAGCTAGGCTTCTTCACGTTTTTGGCAACGTCACGCCAATTTGCCCTTGATATTTTCCGCCACGATCCTTGTAACTGGTCTCGCAAACCTCGTCGCTCTCAAAAAACAAGACCTGCGCGCAGCCTTCCCCAGCATAAATTTTGGCTGGAAGCGGCGTGGTATTGCTGAACTCCAAGGTCACGAAGCCCTCCCATTCAGGCTCAAGGGGCGTCACATTCACAATGATGCCACAGCGAGCATAGGTGCTCTTGCCCAAGCAAATGGTCAAAACATTTCTGGGAATTCGGAAATACTCAAGCGTTCTGGCAAGTGCAAAACTGTTTGGAGGAATGATGCAGACATCCGACTCAATATCAACAAAGCTTCGCTCATCAAAGTTTTTGGGATCGACCACGGTGCTGTAAATATTGGTAAAGACCTTGAATTCGGGAGCGCACCGAATGTCATAACCATAACTGCTTGTTCCGTAACTCACAATTTTTTGTCCATCTCGCATGCGAACTTGACCAGGCTCAAACGGCTCAATCATGCCGTGATCCTTGGCCATTTGGCGAATCCATTTGTCTGATTTAATGCTCATGGTTTTATTTTACAGGATGAAAGTTGCTTGTGCGTCGCAAAAACAGACTCAATTGGCCTTAGGCAATGGGGTTGAGATGCTGATCAGCAAATAATTCATTGGCTGGACTTGGGTGCCGCTCAGCACTTCGCCCGCCTTGATCAGTGCTCTTAAATCTTGGCAACTCAATATCGCCACCACATATTTACCAATGCGGCCGTGGAAAAACGGGAGATCATTTTTAACCGGTGTGATGATCTGGGCACTCGCAAAAAACTCTAGGGTGCTACGTTCTAGCCACCCTTGCTTTTTGCAGCAAGCTTGGGCAATGCGCCTACCTCGATGAATCGGCAGTACATCATGCAGCAGCAAAGACCTCACCACTAAAGCTTAAAAAAACGTTTTTATTCCCCCCCCCTGTAGGACGGGTTTTTACGAGCTATTGGATAAAATTTAAATTTTTAGCCAAGAAAACAAAGCTAAAAATAAAAACTTTCGCTTAATTGAGATCTCCATTGCACCAAAATGAGGGTATCGAATTATTATACCTATAGTATACATTTACCTTAAACTTCAATTCCCTCAATGAAGACATGAAATCCCTCATAGACGACAATACAATATGCGTAAACCCTAATGGTTTGCACTTCGAAATAATTTTGCATCATTTTGATGCAGGCCTATCTTTCCCCTTTGAACTCAATCCGTAGGCTAAGCTACACCCTCCAAAATCTAAAAATGTACACTCGTCCCTATTTGAATCAAAAAGCATCCCTATGGGGGTGTATATCTTTGATGTGTTTACTCAGTTCGTGTTCAACTGCGATCGACTTGAGCAAAGAAGGCTTCAAGGAAAGTGCTGATGCGAAGGCTTTTGTGCAAAAGTCCTCCATTGGAGTAGACCAAAATGCCTACTCCCTTGTCAACTCTAGCAGATCTAAACAAACGCCGTCATCAGACACAGACCGAGAGCAACACTTTGCCTGGAATGCCTCTCTAAACAAGGAGTGGTGGAGAGCCTTTCAATCCGCACCACTTGATCAATTGGTGCAACAAGCGCTCAATCACAACCCAAATTTAACCGCGGCCAAAGCGACATTGGCCCAAGCTCAAGCCAATGCCATGGCCACTTATGGCTCGCTTGCCTTTCCAAACGTCAATGCTCAAGTCGGTGTGAATCGTGGGCGAGTTTCCCAAGCCACATCCAACGTCCCGGGTGGCTCCATCTTCAATCTGTACAACACCTCCGTCAATGTGTCCTATACCTTGGACTTGTTTGGAGCCAGTCAATTCACCATCGCCACAGCGCAGGCTCAAGCTCAATTTCAAAGCTACCAATGGCGCGCGGCTGAACTGAGCTTGACGGGCAATGTGATCACAGCAGCCCTTCGCCAAGCTCAAGTCAATGAGCAGATTAAGCAAACACAAGACATCTTAGCTGCTCAAGAAAAGCAACTTGGCATCATGCAAAAACAACTTCAATTGGGTGCAATCAATGCAGCCCCCGTTCTTGCTCAAGCCAGTTTAGTCTCTCAAACCAAGGCCACTTTGCCTTCATTGGAAAAATCCTTAGAACAAGCCACTCATCAAATCGCTATTCTTTGTGGTGATTTTCCATCTCAAACCAAGTGGTCAAGTCTGGCCCTTCAGGATTTGACCATGCCCAAAGAGTTGCCTGTGAGTCTTCCATCTGAGCTGCTTAGACAACGACCAGATATTTTAGCCAGTGAGGCATTGATGAATCAATCCATTGCAGCCCTTGGGGTCGCAAAAGCGAACCTCTATCCTCAAGTCAATCTCTCAGCCAATAGTGGATCTTTGGCAACCCTAAGCAACAATTTATTCAGCACGCCATGGAGTTTTTGGACCCTGAGTACAGGCCTGACCGCACCCATCTTCAATGCAGGTGCATTGAACTCCAGAGTACAAGCTGCAAAGGCAGGTTATGAGTCCTCGTTTTATAACTACAAATCAACTGTCTTGGGTGCATTTCAAAACGTAGCGGATTCACTGGCCGCTATAGAGTTCGACACAAAAAGCTATGAACAGCAAAACATAAACGTTGAATTGGCCAAAGACAGCTTGAGCATTGCTCAAAAACAATATTCCTTAGGTGCAATCAATTACATGGTTTTATTAGACGCACAACGCAACTTCGCTCAAGCAAAAATTGGCTTACTTAGCGCTCAAGCCAATCGTCTTGCCAATACCGTTGCTTTGTACCAGTCAATGGGTGGGGCCCCTTGGGCACCGTCTTTTGCACAACCATCCAAGAGCAGTGAAAAGATGGCGCATTTGCATTAAGTCCACTCTTTGTCCAACCGAATCGTTAAGAACTCTGAATTTTAATCAATCTATAAAGTGAGAACTGAAAATGACCAAACGCATGCTCATCATGCTCGGATGTATATTGGTGCTGATTGCCGGTTTGGCTTTTGGCTTTTATCTGCATATTCAAAAACTGATTGCAAGCGCACCTAAACCTGGAGCACAAACCGTGACCTCCTTAATGGTCACGCCCGTAGAGTGGAAGCCTCAGATCTCCTCAATTGCCAACCTCGCACCCGTTAAAGGCGTTGAATTGAGCAGTGAGGTCTCTGGATTGGTCAAGGAGGTCTTGTTTAAATCTGGACAACTCGTAAAAGCTGGTGACGCCTTGATACAGTTGAATGCAGAGTCTGAGCTTGCTCAATACAATGCGGCTCAAGCCAGTGCCGATTTGGCAGACATCGTTTACCAAAGGGACAAGGCTCAATTGGCCGCTCAAGGAATCAGTCAAGCGCAAGTAGATTTTGATTTGGCTGACCTTAAGATCAAACGCGCACAAGCTGCGCTTCAAAAGGCCAATTTAGAGAAGAAAACCATCAAAGCACCCTTTAGTGGAAAACTTGGTATCACAGCCATTGTTGCAGGACAGTATTTAAACCCGGGTGACAAGGTCGTGACCCTCCAAACCCTCAATCCTATCTTTGCCGACTTCTTTCAGCCACAACAAAAAATTTCTCAACTGAGAATCGGGCAAACCATTGAGTTGACTGTAGACGCTTATCCTGCACAAAAAATGATCGGCAAACTCACAACGCTCAATCCCAAGGTGGACTCAAACTCAAGAAATATTCAAATTCAAGCCACCTTTGACAATCCAAGGGGTGAACTCCTGCCTGGGATGTATGCCAAAGTCAACGTCACGCTTGGTGAAGCACAGCAATTTCTGACCTTGCCCCAAACTGCCATCACTTATAACCCGTATGGATCAACCGTCTTTGTGATTGAAGAGGAGGAAGGTAAAACGCCTGAGGGCACCCCAGATGGAAAGAAACAAAAAGTGGCCAAGCAAGTGTTTGTGACAACGGGCGATTCAAGAGGCGACCAAGTGGCGATTCTCAAAGGATTAAAAGCAGGGCAAGAAGTGGTGACATCGGGTCAGCTGAAGTTGAAAAATGGCACACCCGTTTTGATCGACAACACCACCATACCCAATAACAACCCCAACCCTAAGCCACAAGAACATTGAGCTCTATATGAATTTTACAGATCTCTTTATCAAACGACCGGTTCTCGCCTCGGTTGTCAGTTTGCTGATCATTGTTTTGGGCCTGCGCTCAATCTTTAATTTGCCTGTCAGCCAGTATCCCAAAACTCAAAACGCCGTCGTCACAGTATCGACGACCTATTTTGGAGCTGACTCTCAAACGGTTGCTGGATTTATCACTCAACCGCTTGAGACAGCCATTGCACAAGCTCAAGGCATTGACTACATCTCCTCTACAAGTTCAAACGGGGTATCAACGATCACCGCCACCTTGCGTTTGAACTATGACGCGAATCGAGCTCTGACGGAGATCAACACACAAGTCGCTTCTGTCAAAAATCAGCTCCCCCCTCAAGCCCAACAACCCGTCTTGACTGTTCAAATGGGCCAAACCATTGCAGCAATGTACATGGGTTTTTACAGCAGCGACTTGCCCACCAACAACGTGACCGACTATCTGATACGTGTGGTCAAACCAAAAATTGACTCTGTTGAAGGTGTTCAGGTTGCCGAGATCTTAGGAGGCCGCTTATTTGCGCTTCGTGCTTGGCTAGATGTTGACAAAATGACCGCCTTTAACGTCACAGCTACAGACGTCAGTCAATCTCTCGCAGCCAATAACTTTCTTGCGCCGGTAGGCGTGAGCAAAGGATCCATGGTCACCATTCCGCTTACTGCCGGAACAGATCTGCATTCGGTTGATGAGTTTAAAAAACTCAACATCAAAACCAGCAATGGGGCATTGATCAAACTCGAAGATATTGCCACAGTCTCCTTGGGCTCCGAAAACTATGATTTCAATGTCGCATTCAGTGGGGTGCGATCTGTCTTCATCGGTATCAAAGTTGCGCCAGACGCCAATGTATTGGATGTTGCAAAACGCGTGAAAAAGATGTTTCCAAGTGTCAAAGAGCAACTCCCCAGTGGATTGACCGGAGCCATTGTGTATGACTCCACAGCTTTCATCAACACATCTATTTATGAAGTTCTTAAAACTCTGGCTGAAGCGCTGGTGATTGTGACCTTGGTGATCTTCTTGTTCCTGGGTAACTTCAAAGCTGTGATGATCCCAGTGATTGCGATGCCTTTGTCCCTGGTTGGTACATTTTTCATCATGCTGGCACTTGGATACTCCATCAATTTGCTGACTCTCTTGGCGCTTGTTTTAGCGATTGGATTGGTGGTCGATGATGCCATCATTGTGGTAGAAAATTTTGATCGACACATGAAGGATGAGGGACTGAACTCATTTGACGCGGCCACCAAGGCCGCTAGAGAGTTGGGTAGCCCTATTTTGGCAATGACCATTGTGCTGATTGCTGTCTATGTCCCGATTGGATTTCAAGGGGGCTTGACTGGCGCACTGTTTACTGAGTTTGCCTTTACGTTGGCCGGCGCTGTTGCGGTCTCTGGCATCGTCGCGCTTACCCTGTCTCCCATGATGTGCTCTGAGTTTTTTAAAAATCATGAGCATGATTCCTCCCCATTGGTTGAGAAAATTGACGCCATTTTTGCTAAGGTTCAAAGTCGTTATCAAAGAACACTTCATAGTCTTTTGAATACTTGGCCAGTTTTAATCGTAATGGGTGTGATTTTGTTGGTGCTCTTGGGGCTGATGTTCAAAATGTCTAAATCTGAATTGGCTCCTCAAGAAGACCAAGGTCTTGTTGCATCCTTGGTGACCGGTGCGCCAACTGCAACTGCAGACCAAATGCAAATCTACGCCAAACAAGTATTCGATGTTGCAAAATCCGTTCCTGAGTACGAACAGATGTTTCAAATCACAGGCGTACCCACAGTCAATGTTGGCATCGGTGGTGTTATTTTTAAAACTTGGGAAGAACGTAAAAGAAGCGCTTTAGAACTTCAAATGTATTTGCAGGCACAGTGGAACAAAATCGCAGGCGTACGGGTGGCCGCTTTCCAGTTCCCGCCCCTCCCAGGCTCCTCAGGCCTACCTGTTCAATTTGTGATCTCCACCACTGAGCCCTTTCAAAACCTCAACCAAGTTGCTCAACAAGTTCTGGATAAGGCGCGTGCAGCCAACAAGTTTTATTTTGTCGATGTGGATTTGAAGATTGATAAACCTCAAGCCACTGTAGAGGTCGATCGAGACAAAATCACATCCCTTGGCTTGACTGAACAAGATGTAGGCCTTGCATTGAGCACGGCTTTAGGTGGAGGATATGTCAACTATTTCTCAATCGCAGGTCGATCTTATAAAGTCATTCCCCAAGTTCAGCAAATTGATCGACTGAACCCAGAAGATGTACTTAACTTTAACATCAAGTTGCCCAACGGTACTTTGGTGAAGGCATCTACCGTTGCGAGCTTGAAATTTGACGTTGTTCCAGAATCCATCAACCGATTCCAGCAGTTGAACTCTGCGACCATCTCCGGCGTCTCCGGCGCTTCTCAAGGCGAGGTTTTGAAGTTCCTCAAAGACACCGTACTAGAAATTGCGCCAAGCGGGTACAGCGTAGATTATTCAGGCCAGTCCAGACAATATGTCAAAGAGTCGGGTGGTTTTTTGCTGACCATGTTTTTTGCCATTGTGATTGTGTACCTTGCTTTGGCCGCTCAATTCGAAAGCTTTAAAGATCCCATCGTGATTTTGGTCTCCGTACCATTGGCTTTATTTGGCGCCATGATCTTTATATTTCTTGGAATGGCCTCAGTCAATATTTATACCGAGGTGGGCTTGGTCACTTTGATGGGCTTGATCAGCAAACATGGCATTTTGATTGTGGAAGTTGCCAAACAGTTGCAACGAGCCGGTCAAACTAAACGCCAGGCCATTGAAGCAGCGGCATGCATTCGACTTCGCCCGATTCTCATGACAACGGCCGCCATGGTGTTTGGCGTGATTCCCTTGGTCATCGCCTCTGGAGCCGGCGCAGCAGGCCGCCAAGCCATGGGTATTGTGATTTTTGCGGGTCTCGCAATTGGAACACTTTTCACATTGTTTGTTGTTCCAGCGATGTATGTATTCATTGCCTCCGATCGACTTAAAGAGATTAAATCTTAGCAGCAAGACTTTTTAGACAATACTTACTTATTCAGGGTTGACAAATACTCTGACAACACCTCCAACTCTTCGCTGCGCAACGCTTGAGCAGCTGAGGTCATGGTGCCATCAAAGTCTGCTCTTTGAGCAGCCTTGAAGAGTTTAAGTTGCTCAAATAGATAGTTTTGATGCTGCCCAGCCAACCTAGGGATATGCTGTTGTCCAGTTAGATTTGCTGTGTGACAAGCCACACAGTTGTTTTTCTCGGTGATCTCTTTGCCCTTAGCAATAACCGTCGCATCAGCATCACGAACTGGAGAGGTTAACTTTTGTGATGAAAAATATTGAGCAAGATCATTCAAGTCGGCATTGGAGAGTTTCTCTGCAAATACCGACATGACATCACTTTTTCTTTGACCTTCTCTGTACATATACAAGGCTGTCACGATGAACTGCTTGGGTTGTGCTGCAATAGAGGGAATATTTGAGCTGACCGAGTTGCCATCCACACCATGACAGCTTGTACAGACTTGAGCCTTTAAACGCCCCTCCTCCATACCCGCAAAGCTCATTTGAGAGAAAGAACTTAATAATGTGAGAACGGCAGCCGTTCTTATGGCTGCCGTTGTACTCCATTTTTTCACACGTTTGAGGGGTGAATAATAGAATGTTTTCATAAAATTACTTTGAATAAGACACTCTATAGATAATCCCGTTGTAATCATCAGAAAAAAGAATAGAGCCATCTTTCATTTGCAACACATCCACAGGACGGCCCCACATTGGAGGGTCCCCTTTTTCGTTTTCTAAAAAGCCATCAATAAACGCATGCTTCGTTGCATTGCCCTTGGCATCCAAAGAAACACGAATCAAATTGTATCCATGCTTGGGATCACGATTCCATGAACCATGTTGTGCAATGATCATGCTGTTTTTGTATTCTGCAGGAAACATTTTACCGGTGTAGAACTTCATGCCAAGTGGGGCAATATGTGCACCAAGTTTCAAAATGGGTGGAGAAAACTCATCACATGAACGATTTTGACCATATACAGGGTCAAGCGTATCGCCTTGATGACAGAATGGAAAACCAAAATGCTGGCCTTTTTTCTTGGCCACGTTCAATTCGTCATTGGGTAAATCAGTGCCTAACCAATCTCGACCGTGCTCGGTAAACCACAAGTCCTTGGTGACTGGGTGAAACGCCATACCAACACTGTTTCTGACACCTTCAGCATAATTCTCCAAAATACCTGTTTTGGGATCCACTCGGACGATAGATGCCTCGTTGTAAGTGGGCATGGTAATGTTCTGTGGAGAACCAATGTTAAAGTAAAGCTTGCCATCGGGACCCATCACAAGGTATTTCCAAAAGTGGCCCGGTGCATTATTAGGATCTAAGTTATCAATCACCACCTTGCCTTCGCCAGGGTTATCAAGCTTGGACTCGATGTCATCAAATCGGGTAATTCTGTTTCTTTCGGCCACGTACAGCGTGCCTTTGTCAAAAACCAGGCCATTGGGTGCTTTGAGTCCTTTAAGCAAAACTTTGACCTCCCTCTTGCCAGCCGTATCGACGATCGCGTAAACATTGGTAAGATTTCTATTGCTCGCAAATACAGTTCCTTTGTCACCCAAAGCTAATGATCTGCCCTCTGGTGCACCCTCAGCCCAAACTTCCACTTTAAAGCCAGCAGGCGCCTTTAACTTATTAACAGGCAAGTCAGCCGACGCACGTCCTGTCATGTGAGGTGCAAAGGGATGTAGAGGCGACTGCGCTTGCTCACTTGCCATTCCCTGCTTCCATGATGGAGGAGCCGCAGGCGCTTGTTGCGCAATTGCACTCGAGGCAATCAACGAAATCACTGAAGCAGTAAAGAAAGATTTATTAAACATAATTTGTCTCTGTGGTTGGTTTTATTACTCTGAGGTCTGAGATCAGACTTGAACAGAGAAATTCATTCTATATGAAGGATTAAATCAATTGCGAACTCGAGCATTCGGGTTTGTATTTAGATGATCAACTATTTTTCATATGTCACAATGCAAATGGAGACTTACAAACGGCAAATAAACTTTGTTTATCAAAGTTCACAAGTAAAGAATACTTCATGAAAATCGGTATTTTTGATCACTTAGACACCCGTGACATCGATTTATCTCAATTTTATGAAGATCGACTGGCTTTGGTCAGTATCTATGATCAACTGGGGTTTCATGCCTATCATGTGGCAGAACATCACTTTACGCCCTTAGGATTGTCACCTTCTCCATCCGTCTATCTCTCAGCCATCGCTCAAAAGACGAAACGCATTTTATTTGGCCCACTTGTATACACCTTACCTTTGTATCACCCACTTAGATTGTCAGATGAAATCTGCATGTTGGATCAAATGAGCAAGGGACGGCTACAACTAGGCATCGGTCGAGGTGTATCGCCTTTTGAAGTTGGTTACTTTGGTGTCGACAATGACCATGCTCAATCTATTTACCTAGAGAGCTTTGAAGTGCTCATGCAGTCCCTTACACAATCCACGGTCTCCTATATGGGTAAATATTTTAAATATCACAATGTACCCATTGTTTTGAAACCTTTTCAAAAACCACACCCCCCGCTCTGGTACGGTGTCGGTCACCCACAAGGCGTTGACTGGTGCATTGCCAACAATGTGAATGCTGTCGTTAATGGCCCCCTAGAGAGGGTCCGACAAATCACCGATCGATTTAGGCAGCGTTGGAGTGAAACAGGCAAAGACCATCTCGCGATGCCTTTAATTGGTACATCAAGGCATGTGGTCATTTCTGAATCAGAAAGAGAAGCTGAAGTTATGGCTAAAAGTGCTTACGAAAAGTGGTATTCAAGCTTCATGCATTTATTCACAATGCACAACAGCAAACCCCAATTTAACGCCTTTCCGGCCAGTTATGAAGAAGCTCGAAATGAAGGTCTGATCATTGCGGGTCAACCCAATACCGTATGTGATTTTTTAAAACATGAAATTCATAAATCTGGGGTCAATTATTTATTGACAAGATTTGCTTTCGGCAATCTTTCTCTTGAGCATGCTATCCAATCAACACAATTATTTGCCAGACATGTGATGCCAAGCTTGCAAACACTGCATCCACAACCCAAGGTTCACCATGAAATATTCTCTTGAGTCACGCCCTTTAAAGTTTATGGTTTCAATGGCTGTATGTGTTTTAAGCTTAAGCGTTTCACTGACGTATGCTCAAACTTGGCCTTCGAAAACCGTTAAATTTATCATGCCCTCAGCAGCGGCAAGCAGTCCAGACCGTCTAACTCGAATGATTGCTGAGCAACTGAGCAAAAAATGGGGTCAAAGCGTGATCGTTGAAAATAAACCCGGTGCCACTTCAATGCTTGGAACAGATTTTGTAGCCAAATCAGCACCTGATGGCTATACATTGCTTTCAACATTTACTTCATTCGTTCAAATCCCAGCTTTATTTAAAAAAATACCTTATAACACTGAACGTGACCTCATCCCCATCACTCAACTCGTGGATGTTGAGACAATATTTCTAGTCAGATCCGACTCTCCCTTTCTAACACTTGAAGACTTCGTCGTTGCAGCCAAATCAACCAAAATCCCCTTGAGCTTTGGGTCTTTTGGCAGCGGCTCGTCCTTTCATATCTATGGCGAGAAACTGGCCAAGGCTAAAAGCATCACCTTGACACACGTGCCTTATAAGGGAGAGGCTTTATCGACCCTGGACCTCGTAGGGGGTCAACTCGACTCCGCATTTGCATCCATTGGGACAGCAATGCCTCATATTAAATCAGGTAAATTAAGACCTCTGGGAATCGTAATGCCTCAACGCTCAAAAATACTACCCGATGTACCTACTTTTTTAGAAATGAATGCTAAACCACCCGACATTTCAGGTTGGTTTGGCATTTTTGCACCTGCAGGTACCTCGAATGCCATTGTGAATACCGTTTATAAAGATATCAAAGAAATACTGGAAAGACCTGAATCGGTCAGAATTCTTAGAGAACAAGGAATGGAACCCATCCTTAGTTCACCTGAGATCTTTGCTATAAAAATTCGCGAAGACTTGATGCGCTGGAAGGCACTCTTACCAGAGGTCAATATACAACCGGGAGACTGAGCAAAATACATGTGTATTTGGAATGTGCCAGCAACCTGTGTATTGGAAAGAGCCGGCGTTTTAGAACCATTTGAAAAATGGTAGGCTGTGAGTGATTCGAACACCCGACCAATAGATTAAGAGTCTACTGCTCTACCAACTGAGCTAACAGCCAAAAAAAACATTAAAAATATTATAGTTCAAAAATAATTCTAAACCAACAATTGATTTTTTGAATTGATTTTTTGAAAATATTAAAGGCTATAAACTTCCTTAATTAAAACTGAATCAATGGGCTTAGATCTTTATCATGCTAAAAAGAATCATTTTTATTTTGTTGACCTTATATGTCTTCATGCTAGCTCATGCTTTTTCGATTGGAATACCAAAAGGTGTGATAGACACCTTTTTGAATAAGAAGTTCCCCATGGAAAAATACACAATTACAATCGATCACCCTATCACTAAATTCAAAAAAGAAATTGAAAAAATTGAGTTGTGTGGCAATTGGAGTGAGAAATTAACACTCACCTCGGGAGAATTCTGTGTGGATGCTCAACTTCGTTGGAACAAAAGAAACGGTGACATCGAACTTTCAAAAATCAATCTTTTAAAAATTAATGCCAAAGGGCTTGGTGAGTTGCCTAGGAGCATCGGTCAATCTCTTAACGCAACTGTTTTAAGTTTATTGGATGGCACTTGCGTCTACCATATGACTGAATTTATGGGAAAACACCTTGAGAGTATTCATGTTGAAGAAACCAGTCTATCCTTTAAATTTTAAATACTTAAAAGCGCAAAAATTTCTCTCTCTACCACTCTACTATTTTGAATAAATATCTTGTTTATGGGGAGTCCGTTCTAATTTGCTCAAGTCATAGCCGTTGGCACTTAATCGCAAAAGAAGATCGTTCAACTGCTTATCATCGGGTTCTGGCGTTCTTGACAATATCCATAAATATTCACGTTTGGGCTCACTGATTGCCACCAATTGATAAGTTGTATCTAAATCAATTACCCAGTAATCTCCCCATACAAATGGAATTAATGACAACCATTCAGGTGCGAATCGGACTTTTAACTTCGCAGATCTTGTATCGCCAATTTGCTTGGCAGTACCAATTGCTTCTGAAATCTGCCCATTTTCGAGCCGACATTGATTGAAAACTGCAAGGCTTCCATCATTTTTAACGGAGTAATTCGCCTTGGTATCGGTTTTGCACTTTTTTTGAAACCAATTTGGAAATTTTGCAATTTCATACCAATTTCCTAAATAGCGAGGGACATCCAAGGAATCGATGGTTTTAAGTGCTAAAGCATTGTTCTCTTCACTGGCGACCTCTTTTGAAAAAAGAAAACAACACAGCAAGAGTGGTGAAATTAAAAATAGATGCTTGTTGATAGTAGTCAAAAAAAGAAATCCTATAAAAATGTAAAAATCTGATCAATTCCTATTGAAGAAGAACCAAGATAAAACAAAAGTATCGACGACAGTATCAGCGAATTAATTTTTTTTATTTCCCGCGACGAAACACCAAACCTCGCTTACAAATAATTCCAAAGGTTTTTAAATGGGATCATAAACTGCAAATACCTTGTTCGAGTTAAAAACATGCGTTTCAACAAAGGAACTCCAATTCAAATTAGCCTTTAACTCTTCCATAGCTCCTATGAGGGGACTCCAATTGAGTATTTCTTGTTGACCTGATATATCAAACGACTCGGTTGTTTGACGCCTCCAATAGTCAAACTCTCCTCTGACCATCGCCTCATAAAGTTTTACATCTGCTGGGGTATCAGGATAAAGTCTATAGTTTTTATCACACAAGAACGCATGCGACCAACTTGAAGAGGCCACCAAAGCCACTCGCCAAGGAGAGTCAGAAAGAATTTTTGCCGTATGCGCTCCTAATTTCATACACCTATTGGGAGACGGTGATGGTGGGTCCAATTCAAGTTGCGCGTCCATTTTGGTCAAGAAGCCCTTTGCAGAAATGACCTTAGACCCATAACAATTGATGGGCATGGCAATGGTTGGGTATTCCCAACCGACCCTATCATAATCAAGATAAAGAATTGCATTGGTGAAAGCATGTGCCAGGCTTGAGTGATGAAGTGGCTTGTAAGCATACGAAACATCGATATCAGACTGAATCAAACCTGAAATCAAATGCTTTGCAATATCACGCCTTCCCTTCAACCGGTAATGCTTATCTGGACCTTCCCCCCAAGCATTGGGCTTGCCTGAATCAACCATTGAGGAATTTTGTGCGTGGCGCCATGGATAAATGTCCATATCCTCATAAGCAAATACAGTAAATGGTGGAACAACGTCCTCTTTAAAATTTTCGTATTGATCGTCCCCCCAAATCAAGACGACATCTGGATTGAAGTCATCTAAAGACTTTCTAACCCTTCTAAATTGCTCAACCAACTGAGCGCGATGGATTGCGGCAGCCTTTACCCCCAAATCATCCGACCACTCTTCCCGCATTTTGGATGACCAATTTTTAGGATCTTTGGCTGCGTCTGGAATACTCACATCTCCCAAGGTATATCGCAAAATACCCGACATAATAGAATCTGGTGTGGACAAAGGTGGGTAATGAGAGAGTCCCAAACCTAATATTTCTGCCATTTGCAATCCTTCGTGTTCGCAATCATTGAAGCCTTTTACAAAATATTTTACACTTTCTACCATCTGAACTTATAAGATGCCCCAATCTTAAGATAATTAACTCAAAAAGAAGGACCTGACCATATAGTCAAAAGACTTTCACAATGATTTTGAAAAGACTCTATTGAAATTCTTTCATCACCCATTAATTGATTACATTTATTAAAGTTCATAAACTCCTCTTTTAAGCGATTTTTTTGCAAGAGATGACGGTCGATGATTTTGTTAAGTTTACTCCGAATGTTGCCAAAAAAGTACGGCCTAGGTTGACCTGCTGTACTTTTTATTTATTCAGATGTATAAATAAGTTTGCGTTAAATCCTTAGGTTAAAACTTGAAGACTTATTTGATTGATTTTTTTGGAATTTTGGCTTCTAAAGTCAAGCACTGGTATGTGCAGATGAACAGCGATGCAAGCCTTAAATACAATAGTCAACTTGGTTTTTATTCTTCTAGTTTTTTGCAACGTGAACATTGGCCTGAGGCAAGTCGTCAAAAAAACTCACATTAAAACTCCTAAATCCATTTGTCTGTAGAGAGGCAATTTAAGATAAATTTTCACTTCAAGTTCTAGAAATACATTGAGACTAGCTTGTTTTAGTCTTTCTTGGTCAAGGTGGATGCAGCTAAATTAATATGATCAAAGGCCTGAGACATATAATTTTCATAATTGTCTTTTTCTACAAATCCTAAGTGAGGCGTACATAAGCAATTTTTGAGATCTTGAAGAGGATGACGTTTTAAAAGTACGGGCTCTTGCTCATAGACATCAACCGCAGCAAAACCTGGACGACCTTGCTTTAAAGCTTGATACAACGCACCAGCCACAATCACTTCAGCCCTAGCTGTATTGACTAGGATTGAATCCGGCTTCATCAGATCCAAATCAGCAGCCGTGACATGATGCGTGGTTTGAGGTGAGAGTCTAAGCAACACACACAGTACATCTGCTTCTGAAAAAAATGCCTCCCTCGACGCCGCAAAATTCCAACCCTTTTGAAGGGCTTTCAACTTTGAAGACTCACGCCCCCACACAAGAATTCTTGCACCTAAGGTTTGACCAGCACTGGCAACTTGTTCACCGATGCGCCCTAAACCTAAGATAGCCAGAGTACGCCCGTTCAGTTGCCTGCCTATGCTTCTTTGCCACAAGCCAGCTTGCATATTATTTACCTCTTGGGCGAAGTTTCGCAAACTTGCCAGAACCATCAACAAGGTGAATTCAGCATTGGCAACTGATGTTCCCTGCGTCTCATAAACTGAAATCCCAAGTCTATTGCACGCATCCATATCCAAGTGACGCCCAACTTTTCCGGCCTGAGCAATGATTTTTAGTTCTGGTAATTTATCCAAAAGTTCTGAAGTGATGAAAGATCGCTCCCTGATCAATACCAGAGCTTGAATGCCCTCTAATACTTCAGAAAGCTCATCGATATCTTCAATGTGCCTATTCAAGATCAAAACGCCATGAACACTTAGTTTTTGAAAACAATTGAGCGAGCGTACCGAATCTTGAAAGTCGTCTAGGATGGCAATCTTCATCAAAGGCCTTAATTTACTTAAAAAAACTCGATGGTAAGGATAAGTCTTTACTGCGCCTTGACGTTGGCTTTGTGTACTATTTCACCCCATTTCAAAACATCAGATTGAATTTGTGCGCCAAATTGCTCTGGTGTATTGTTGATGACATCAGCACCCATTTTTTCTAACTCGCTTCTCAACTCAGCAGATTGAAGTACTTTAGAGACATCTGCGAATAATTTTTGAATGATGGGTTTTGGTGTCTGCGCTGGTGCTACCAAACCAAACCAATTCGTGAACTCGTAACCTGATACACCAGACTCAGAAATAGTTGGCACCTGGGGCAATAAAGGTGAACGCTTGGAACCCAAGACGGCAAGCGCTTTCAATCGTCCTGACTTGATCAGTGGCAAAACTTGCACAAGGCTATCCATAGTAAAGTCAACTTGCCCAGCAAGCAAGTCAGCAATACTAGGACCACTCCCTTTATAAACGACATGGGTATAACTGGTACCTGTCATGTAACCAAATAGCTCTACAGCGAGGTGCGGAGCACCGCCAATGCCCGAGGATGAATAATTCAGTTCATTGGGTTTCTTTTTAGCCATTGAAATCAATTCTTCCACATTATTTGCGGCCAGACCCGTTCGGGCAACCAGAACAAAACTAATACCAACCACGTTGGTGATAGGTGAGAGTTCTTTCGCTGGATCGGTAGTTAAGTTATACAAGTGCTGATTGATAGCCATGTTGCCCATGGTTGCCATCATGATGGTATGGCCATTAGCTGCAGACCGAGCTACCTGTGTAGTTGCAATGGTGCCTCCTGCACCACCTTTGTTATCAATCACTACGGGCTGATTCCACATCACGCTCAAAGGAGTTGCCACTTTGCGAGCGACAATGTCAGTGCCACCACCAGCGGGGAAACCGACAACCATAGTTACCGCTTTATCAGGAAAGTTTTGAGCATGTACAAATGTAGCGCTGCTTATTACAAGAACAAATAAGCCAAAGATTGGAACCGACTTGATAAAATAATTAAACATCACTTGATCCTAGGTTTTGCGTTTGAGTAGCTAGAAAAGATTTAGCGTGATCGATATCTATCAATGGAAAAACCTCCATGTGAGCAGGAATAATATCAGCCCATTCATTCATGTAACGATGTAATATTTCATTGGAATCAACATCAAACAATGCAACAGCTCCACGACCTACTCGAGCGTAAACTGATTTAACATAGCCTTTTTTAATCAACGGATTAATCCAATCCCAGTATCGGCTGCGATCTTGGACAAGTGTGCTTGGACGCTCTGGTCTTGGTGTACTGATAACTAAAAACAGCATGAGTTGCTCTCCAATTTTTTTGATTAAATAAAAGTCACTTCCAATATAAATGAACCGCAATTTGAAACGTCATTAAATTGTCAAACCCGTTTTTACCTTTAATTTGGTCTGTATGGCAATTGGCATAAACCAGAATTTAAGGCAAAACCATTCCATTAGATCAGTTTTTACTAAGCACCCAGATCTATTACTTCTGCGTACTGAGATAAATCAACCGTCTTCTTCAAAGGAAATTGTTTATATTTTTACAAAAAAGAACAATTCGATGTACGAACATGCAGACTGAACGCAAGAACTTGGAAAAGCAAGAACTGGAGGAGTTCAACAAAATTGTTTACCTCAGATTTCTTTGACATTAGGTAGCATCTTGCCTCATTCCTTGAACTTGCTACCTGTAACCTCTTTTTAAAAAATAATTTTTTCACCAGAATCGATTCTGGCATCAAAAATAAAGGTAAACTCTAATACTAACATTATATTTTAATTTAATAATTATTTTAATTGATGTTGTCGTGAATATATGAAGCTAGATGAGACGGAAATATTATGAAAAATACTCAGAAAATTAATTTAGTTTTTGATGATTCAGAGCCAACATCATTTTCAATTCTTATGCATTCTGATCACTTTAAGAAATCTATCGAACAAATTATTAAAGAATTAAATAGACAAAAAAGACTAGAGGACCAAGTATTTGAATCCGTTGTGAAGATTGGAAAATTGCTTCAAGAATTGAAAGATCACACCAATAATTTAAATATCAAAGGTAAAAATAAATTACTTGAATCTTTTGAGAAAAATTTACCAATAAGTCCACGCATCATCGCTAAATACATATCCGTATTTTCAAATCCGAAACATTCACATGTAAATCACAAAGAAAATCTACCGAATAGCATTACCTCCATACATAATCTTTCGCTTCTTGATGCGTTAGAACTTTTGATATTAAAAGAAGGTGGCGAACTCTAGAGTTTTAAAAACAGGAATGCATTTGCAAGCAGTTATACACTGCAAATAAAAAATATAGAGTTAAATACGACCACTTAAGCCCGAGTTTAATAGTTGAATCTAATTAAGGTTAGAATTTATTTAGATCAGACCAAATTAATGACTTAACAAATGGCAAACGTCACCGCAGTTTCAGGTAATACCTCATCAAATTCGGCTCAAAAAATATCAATTGGTGACACTTTAATTGGTGCACTCACTGTCAAAGGGGGGTTTCAATATTACTCGATTCAAGTCAATGGACCATCTGTATTGGAAATCAATTTTTTTGTAAATTCAACCTCTCTCACAAATTATGCTTATACATTAAACATTTCAAACTCACAAAATCAGAGAATATCTTGGGCAACACTAGGATACGGATTAACAAATTCTACATTCGACACTTACTTAGGCACCTCTGGGACATATTTTCTTTATGTCGGCAATAACAACATATTTTTACCAGATCCTTATTCGTTCACTTTAACTTACAACAATCAACTGCTTGGCAATATCCAGCAAAAACCAAACAATACTTTACCAACAGCTACAAAAATTAATTTAAGCAACACCATAACTGGACACACGAGTAATACAAATGATGCGGGTTATTATTCTTTCTCCATATCCAAAACTTCTAATTACGCTATTAGTTTTGATGCTCCAATTACTTCACTTGTAACACGTGACAATACTGAGATCCAATCGGCGAATTACTCGCTATCAATTTTGGATTCAAATGGTAGAACACTGCAAACTTACACTACATTTTTTCAAAATACTTCACCCACTCTATTTTCTAATTTAAATCCAGGAAATTATTACTTCTTGATCAATGGAGCAACTGGATACAACGGTGACAATTACCACTTTGCTATCAATAATACTCAACTATCAAACTCTAAAAAAATCATTGTCGGCAATAAAGTTTCAGATACGATTCAAGTCGATTCGAAAGTTAAAACATATGCAATCAACTTAGTTGCAGGAAATTTCTACCAATTCAACTGTTACTCAGACAATACAACTCTCTTGAGTGGGCTTAAAGGAGAAAAGTTGTCGCTGTTAAATTTAAATGGAAATGTGATTGAAAATAATTTAAACACACCTTCTATTGATCAAGAAGGAGCAACTCAAAGCACGATTAACTTAGAACCTTCTATAGAAATAATTGCACCCTATACGGGAGTGTATTACTTATCAGTTGACTCTTCAACCAATACCGGCAGTTTTACTTTAGATGCCATACTAAATGCAAAAAATGATTTGATGCAAGATGTTTTATCGAAAGCTATGAAATCAACCCCAAATGCATTTTGGAAAAATCCGTCAATTCAAACTTTAAATTTGACATATGCATTCATGACGACCAACCCAAGTTCAGCCCAGGTTGGATTTGCAGCAATGACTGCTGAGCAACAAGTAATAGTTCAAAAAGCACTTCAAACTGTTTCATCTTTGGTTAGCATCAATTTCACATTAACAACTGATGAAAAAAGTGCTAATTTACTGTATGGTACGAGTACTCAATCAAGTAGTAGCGGCGTGACAGCATCGATTAAAAACAACTCAGATGGCACCTATAAACAAAAAGGTGTTTTCATGAATAATACTGGGCCCTGGTTATCCACCATGATGGATTCTGGAGGACGTGGATTTCAAATACTACTTCATGAAACAGGTCATGCTCTTGGCCTAAAACATCCCGGTGAATACAATTCTGGTTCAACTCAGGACCTCAGTTATCTTGGACCTTTTGCTCCTTCAGGATGGGACAATTCAGAATATACAATAATGTCATATGTACCAAACCAATATTTATTAAATACTTATAAATCAAGTTATTCAACCATAGACATCGCCGCCCTTCAAAACCTTTATGGGGTACCAACGGACCTAAAGATAACTACGTTTACAGTTTCCCCCACTGCGCCGATTACTACAACAGCGCCCATAGGTGCACTTGGTTCAACAGTAGACTTGTCAAACCAGACCATTGGTTGTAATCTATCATTGCTTGCGGGAACTTTATCCTCAATTGGAGTTGACTCTAGAGGCGTTGCTGCTCATGACAATATTACGATGCCATGGGGTAGTCAATTTAATAAAGTGATTACCAGTCCCGTTGGGGATGTCATATATTGCAACAATCTCAATGACACAATTACTCTTACAGCAGGAAACAATACTATTATTTCTAGTGGTGGAAATGATCTTGTCAATGTCAATCAAAATTCTACAAATATTAGTATTAATTCGAACAATGGTTTTTTAACGGTAACTGATACAACTGGAAAGTTCGGTACAAATACATTAATTAATATCAATAGAATTAAATTAACAGATACAAACCTTGCATTCGATTTGGCTGGAAATGCTGGGAGTGTTGCAAAAGTAATTGGAGCTATTTTTGGTCCCGCAGCTGTCAAAAATCCAACTTACGTGGGTATTGGGCTCAATTATCTTGATAACAACATGACATACTCGCAGTTAAGCGCTCTTGCGCTCAACGCAGCAGGAGCAAAAACTCCTGCTCAAATAGTTAATTTACTTTATACCAATGTCGTTGGATTAGCACCCACTACCAGTCAGGCGAATCCATACATTCAAATGCTTGCAACCGGGACTTCACCTGGAGATCTAGCAGTATTGGCCGAAGATACTTCATTTAATATCATTAACATCAACCTTACTGGTTTATCAACAACTGGAATCAAATACATTCCAATTAATTTGTAATTTAACTTGCGTTCTTGCTTTTATCCTGACTGAACCAACCTCCATAATTTAATGAAAATGATGTCAAGATGAGTGTAAGGGTATAGATAAAAAATGCCCATCCCCCGTTAATTGGGATGAGCCAAAAAAATACCCTGAGCTACAGGGTATTGGCGGAGTGGACGGGACTCGAACCCGCGACCCCCGGCGTGACAGGCCGGTATTCTAACCAACTGAACTACCACTCCACGTGGTTGTAATTTTTAGCAGCAGAGAAAACTCTTTAGCTCGCAAGCACTACAAAACTTGGCGACCCTACGGGGATTCGAACCCCGGTACTCACCGTGAAAGGGTGATGTCCTAGGCCTCTAGACGATAGGGTCAAACCTGGAACAAATTTGTCTTTTGGTGGAGGTAAGCGGGATCGAACCGCTGACCTCTTGCATGCCATGCAAGCGCTCTCCCAGCTGAGCTATACCCCCAAAAGGCATCAAGAGGGATATTATAACCAGAAAATTAGGCCTTTGAAAGCCTTTGTACCGCCTCTTTTTGAGTAAACAAAGAAATTACTGCATCAAGTGATGGTGTTTGGGACGTACCCACCAAAAGAACTCTGACTGGCATGGCCAATTGCGGCATTTTTAAACTTGTTTGCGCCAACACTTCTTTGATGATCAGAGCAATCGTTGGAATATCCCAAGTATGTGCAATTTCCAATCTCTCCTTTAATAAAGCAATCGCTGGCCTTGAAGTTTGCGTCACATGCTTACTCAATTCTTCAGCGTTGGGCTCAACAGGTTTATAAAAAACACTGACCCAATTTGCCAACGCGACCAAGGTGTCACACCGATCCTTTAAAAGACCACACATGTCGGGCAGTCTAGTGTCAGACTCGACGCCCAATTGAGTCAAAAACGGTTTGACGCGGATAGACAACTCTTCTTTTGATTGGAGCTTTAGATGCTGCGCGTTGACCCACTTTAGTTTGGCCTCATCAAATTGAGCGGCACTTTTACCTAAATGCTCTAAATCAAACCAAGACAAGAACTGCTCTACAGAAAAGATTTCATCGTCTCCATGACTCCAACCCAAACGCGCTAAATAATTGATCATGGCATCGGGCAGGTACCCTTCTGCTTCATAGGCAGTGACCGCTTTTGCACCATTGCGCTTACTGAGTTTTTCACCTTGCTCGTTGAGCACCGTTGGCAAATGTGCGTAGGTAGGATGTTGATGCCCCAAAGCTTTGAAAATATTGATTTGTCGAGGTGTGTTGTTCACGTGGTCGTCTCCTCGAATGACGTGAGTAATCTCCATGTCAATATCATCCACCACCACACAAAAGTTGTAAGTCGGCGTGCCATCTGACCTTGCAATGACCAAGTCGTCCAATTCCTCATTGGAGATTTCGATCAAACCCTTGACCTTGTCTGTCCAAGAAACAACTCCATCCTTCGGGTTTTTAAAACGAAGCACAGGTTGAACACCCTGTGGAATCGGGGGCAGGACTTTGCCCTCTTGTGGCCTCCACGTGCCATCGTACTTTGGCTTTTGCTTGTTCTCAATTTGTTTTTCTCTGAGTGCATCAAGCTCTTGAATGCTCATGTAACAAGGATAGACTGCGCCTTTAAGTTTCAACTGCTCAAGCACCTCTTGGTACCTCTTGATGCGCTTCATTTGATAAAAGGGGCCTTCATCAGGAGCCATCCCCAACCACTTCATGCCCTGCAATATCACGTCCACCGCTTCTTGAGTAGAACGATCTTGATCGGTATCTTCAATTCGCAAGATAAATACACCTTGATTGGACTTGGCAAAAGCCCATGGATACAAAGCCGAGCGTATGTTACCTAAATGAATAAAGCCCGTAGGTGAAGGTGCGAAGCGAGTTCTGACGACAGACATATGGACCACTTATAAGGAATCTAACCCGATCGCTAGATCGTGCTTTAAATCATCCAAATGCTCTAGACCGACTGCCACGCGGATCAAATGTTGCCGAATACCCGCTTTTAATCGTTGCTCCTCAGTAAGCCTGCCGTGAGAAGTGCTGGCAGGTTGGGTAATGATTGTTTTCACATCGCCCAAATTGGCAGTGACAGACATCACTTGCGTGTGATCAATCACATGAAACGCATTTTTACGACCCTCCTCTGGGGTTTGACCAAACACATCAAAGGCCAAAACGGCACCGCCTAAGTTGCGTTGTTGACGCATGGCCAATTCGTGCTGAGGATGGCTTTTCAAGCCAGGGTAATATACACGCTCAACTTTTGGATGCGACTCAAGCCACTTGGACAAGTCGAGTGCTTGCTCAGACTGGGCCTTCATGCGAATTCCAAGGGTCTCCAAACCCTTGAGCACCACCCAAGCATTAAAAGCTGACAGTGTCATGCCAGCGCTGCGCATCACGGGAATGAACTTTTCTTTGATGATTTTTTCCGTACCACAAATCGCACCTGCCACCACCCGTCCTTGCCCATCCAAGTACTTGGTCCCCGAGTGAATCACCAAATCGGCACCATAATCGATGGGCCTTTGAAGAACTGGAGTACAAAAGCAATTATCAACCGCCAACAAGGCCCCACCAGCGTGAGCAATTTCTGAAAGTACTTTGATGTCACACACCTCCGTCAATGGGTTTGTCGGTGTTTCAGCAAACAACAATTTGGTCTTTGGCGTCATTGCATCACGCCATTCTTGAGGATCTGTTTGCGACACAAAGGTGGTCTCCACACCAAATTTACCAAACTCTGAGGCCAAGAGTTTGATGGTCGAGCCAAATACCGAGCGCGAACAAATCACATGGTCACCGCTTTTTAAGAGGCCCATGCACAATAGCAACACCGCAGCCATCCCACTGGAGGTGGCTATGCAGGCTTCAGTGCCCTCCAGTGCAGCCAAACGCAGCTCCATGCTGGCAACTGTAGGGTTGGTGAATCTGGAGTAAATAAAACCATCCTCCTCGCCAGAAAAGCGCCTTGCAGCCGTTTCGCAATCAGGTTGGGTGAAACTCGATGTCAAATACAAAGATTCAGAATTTTCACCATACTGAGACTTTTCAACAGCACTTCTAACAGCCAGTGTCTCAAGATGTAGGCCCTGTGGGAGTGGTTTTGGTTGATGCTTATTTTGACCCATGGAGATCGTTTCCTTATTCATCATTGAAGTTAGGCAAGGACAACCTGGAGTTGTCTGCGGCATTTTCATCCCCATTCACACGCGAGTGCCCCAACCGAGCAATGTCATCCGCCCCAATATCTCCAGTGACGTACACGCCATCAAAACACGAGGCGTCAAAACCATCAATGACACTTGATTGTGCAAGTTGCGCAGCAAGAATCGCCTTTTTCATGCCATCCACATCTTGATAGATCAATGCATCACAACCAATGATCTCTCGCACCTCTTCAATGGTTCGATCAAAAGCTACCAATTCGGCATTGGTGGGCATGTCAATGCCATAGATGTTGGGAAACCGAACCGGCGGAGCGGCACTGGCAAGATACACTTTCTTGGCTCCAGCATCCCTGGCCATCATCACAATTTCTTTGCTGGTGGTTCCCCTGACAATTGAGTCGTCGACCAGCAACACATTTCTGCCAGCAAACTCACTTTTGATCACATTGAGCTTTTGCCTGACAGAACGTTTGCGAATACCTTGACCAGGCATGATAAATGTACGCCCTACATACCTATTTTTAACAAACCCTTCTCTATAGGGCTTGCCCAACAAGTGCGCCAACTGCGTGGCGCTGGGACGACTTGACTCGGGAATTGGAATCACCACATCAATGTCTTGAGGAGGGACGGTTGAAATCACCCGTTTGGCCAAAGTTTCACCCAAATTCAAACGGGCTTGATAAACAGAGATGCCATCCATCGTCGAATCAGGTCTAGCCAAATACACATATTCAAAAATACAGGGGTTTAGACTTGATTTTTGAGCACATTGTGCATGCTCTACCGATCGATCCAACCCAATATAAATAGCCTCACCAGGCTTCAAATCTCTTTGAAACTGATAGCCCGTTCCCTCTAGAGCCACCGACTCACTGGCCACCATAATGGCCCCATTGGGACCCACACCGTAACACAAGGGGCGTATTCCATAGGGATCCCTAAAAGCCAACAATCCATGTCCAGCAATCATTGCGATCACGGCGTAAGAGCCTTTGACTCGGTGATGAACTCTTTTGACCGCATCAAAAACATCTTGGTGTCCAAGCGGCAACCCCCTTGTGGTCTTCTCCAACTCGTGCGCCAAGACATTGAGCAACACCTCGGAGTCACTGTCCGTATTGATATGGCGATGGTCTGTTGAAGACATCTCTTTCTTTAAGGCTTGAGCGTTGGTCAAGTTGCCATTGTGAACAAGCACCAGACCAAATGGCGCGTTGACATAAAAGGGTTGTGCCTCCTCCTCACTGAAAGCATTTCCAGCGGTCGGGTACCTGACTTGACCTAGACCCAAAGGTCCTGGCAAAGCCCGCATATTGCGTGTCCTAAAAACATCACGAACCATGCCCTTGGCTTTGTGCATAAAGAATTTTTCATCTTGTTGCGTGACGATGCCCGCGGCATCTTGACCCCTATGCTGCAACAGCAACAAAGCATCATAGATCAACTGATTCACGTGTACGTTACTCACAACGCCGACAATGCCACACATATTAAATCACGTACTTTCCAAATTCTTGAGGTAAAAGAGGTTTCAAGTTATTCAAAACCACAACCAAATATTCAGCGATCATAGACTGCTGCCATACATCAAACTCTTTGACTGGGGTCAAGCGAACAATGGTGGTCAAACACAAACAAAGCACCATGACTTTGGACAACGCAAAAACAGACCCCATCAAACTGTTCAAAAAACCAAGTCCCACTGCACTGATCAAGTTGCTTAGCAACTCCGATACCATAGAGACCAGGATCAAGCACAGGATCAACACCAGCACAAAGCCCATCAAGTATCTCATCTCTGGGCTCGCACCCGTCACTGGCAGATGCACTCCAAGTTGAGCGGCAAACATTTGAGCCGCAAAAAAGCCAATCACCCAAGCCGCCAAATCCAAAACTTCCTTTATGAGACCGCGCCACAAACCATGCAATGCAGCAAAAACAAAGAATGCACAAAAGATCCAATCAAGTGTGCTCATTGCTTAAAGTGTGAGCAAATTGGGTTGCAAGTTCAAACTTCGCACTTTTTGAAGTTGTCGATTGGCATCCTCTTTTGAGCTGAATGGGCCAATTCGGATTCGAATTTTTTTCCCGTCTTTCTCCACCACTTGAGTGTAGGTATGTAAACCCGCTTTTTCTAACTTCTCTCGGATGTCCCTTACCTTTTGTTCATCCGTGTAGGCGCCAACTTGAATGATGTAGCGATCCTCCTTTTGAACGGAGCTTGAATCGCTTGAAGTGGATTTGCTGGGAGTGGCTTGAGGTTTAGAGCTTGAGACGATCTCCTCCTTCACATCCAATGTGGAGCGTGCGTTTACGGGACCATTTTTGACGTCCAAATTACCCCCTGCTGCTGCAGTGGGGGCATTTGTTTTTGATGCACTTGAAGACCCTTGAGCAGGCGCAACTACTAAAGCGGGGGGTGAAGCAGTGATGGGAGCCGGGGCAGGCATGGCAATTGGCTCAGGCAAAGACTTGATGGGTTCATTGGCAGAGATCGATTTCTCATTGGAGATGAACTTTTTATCTGACTTCAACGGTGTTGGCGCCACATTGACTGGCGTCTTTGCTTTATCGGGAATGTCAATGGGTATATCCAACCCAACAGGTCTGGGTTGGGTATCAAAAACCAATGGAAAACCAATCACAGCGATCAGCACCAAAACCCCAGAGCCGATTAAACGGTGTTTGACACGCCGTCTAAGCGCCTCCAAACTTTCATGAGGGGCTTCTTTGCTGTGATGAGCTTGTTCATCGTGTCCGGGAAAGCGAAATTTAAAAAAAGCCATACCCTTAAATATCCAAGTGAGGCGCGTCTAGCTTAGGTATACCATGAGACAAAATTGCGCCAACAGTGTAAAAAGATCCAAAGACCACAATTCTATCAGTGGGCTTTGCCTTTGCGAGCGCCTCCTTCAAAGCTTTTACGGGATCTGAAAAAACATGGCTGGGCTTTTGAAGAGTCTTGGGCAATTGTGAGCCTATTTTGACCAATTCTTCGGCCTTGATGGCACGCGGGGTGGGTAAATCGCTAAAGTACCACTCGTCCACGACCACCGAGACCCTTTTCATCATGGCCAAAATATCTTTGTCTTTCATGGCGCCAAACACGGCATGTGTTTTGGGAAAGAAGCCCATGGCGTCCAAATTCTCCGTGAGCGCGGCAACCGCATGAGGGTTATGTGCCACATCCAAAACCAATTGAGGTTGCCCAGGAATGATTTGAAAGCGACCTGGCAACTCGACCATGGCCAAACCGTTTCTGATGGCCTGAGCCGTGACGGGTAAATGCTCACGAAGGGCTGTCAAAGCGGCCAAAACACCAGAGGCGTTGATCAATTGGTTCGCACCCCTCAGTGCAGGGTACCCTAGGCCACTGTAACCCTTGGCACGCCCTCTCCAAGCCCATTGCTGCGCATCTCCAGAGTAATTAAAGTCTCGCCCGACCAACCATAAATCCGTTTGAAGTTGTTCAGCATGGTCAATGACGCTTTGGGGTGGCACGGGGTCACTCACCACCGCAATTCGCCCTCTTCTCATGATCCCTGCTTTTTCAAATCCAATCAACTCTCGTGTTTCACCCAAATAATCCATGTGATCCATGTCAATTGAGGTCAAAATGGCGCAATCTGCATCGATGATATTGACTGCATCCAGTCGCCCGCCTAAGCCCACCTCCAAAACAACCACATCCAACTCTGCCTTGGACAACAGGTGCAAAATGGCAAGCGTTGTGAATTCAAAGTAGGTCAAGGATGTCTCTTTGCAACAAGACTCCACGTATTCAAAAGCCTCGGTCAACCGCTCTTGAGAGACGCTGACTTCTTGCACCCGACATCTTTCTTGAAAGTCAACCAAGTGCGGCGAAGTGAACAAACCCACCTTGTAGCCCGACTGTCCCAAGATGGCCTCAAGAAGCGCGCACGTGGATCCTTTGCCATTGGTTCCAGCCACCGTGATGACGGGCACAGCAAAGGCCAAAGCCATATTTTTCGCCACCATCTGAACTCGGCCAAGCCCCATATCTATCTCAACGGGGTGAAATCCTTCAATTTTCTTCAACCATTTTTCTAAAGACATTGATCCGTACTCTTTTTAAGCCCCTTGAGGCATCAAACTCGACTTAAATTACCCAAAAAAATCTAAATTAAGCCTCCCCAAACACTTGCTTTACAGTTTGCAAAGATGAAATTTGGAGATAATTGAAATGCTCGGGGGTCTTGGACACACTCCAACAAAGAGTATAAGAGCTCCAAGAGCTCGCTCCAAGACTTCTGGCCAAGAGGCCACAATTTTTAAACAAAACGATCCATAAGCACCAACATGAATATTCAAGTTTTTGGAATTCCTAATTGTCAGTCGGTTAAAAAGGCACGGGAATGGTTAAGCACGCAGGGCTTAGCGTATGAATTTCACGACTTCAAAAAGTCAGGCATTGACGAAAAACATTTAAAAAAATGGGTCCGTCAATTGGGTCTTCAAGTGGTACTGAATAAAAAAGGCATGACCTGGCGGCAATTGTCCAAAAAAGAGCAAGAAGCCATCGTGGACGATGACACAGCCATTCAAGCCATGCTCACCCATACCTCCCTCATCAAGCGCCCAGTGATCGAATTTGGAACACTCCATCTCTGCGCGGGCGTCAACCCACTGGAGTGGTCAAACGTTATAGGCTTGTGAACAATGTATCAAGCCGCCTTTGAGTGTCCGTTTCGAATCAAACAATCCCACCCATACACTGAGCTTTAAAGGCTGTGTAAAGGATGTGGGTCAGCCCTTTGGTTTTAATCGCTGGGTTGTCCCTGTTGCTGTATTTTTCACAAAGCTTTACGCCCAAAAGACTTGAAATTCTCAACTTGAACGTAAAATAAGAAACTCATATGCCACCCATTGGAGACCAACATGACTAAAAAGATCCTCTATTGCGCTACTTTGACTGCTTTGTGCGCGTCTGTGTCAGGCGTTTTCGCCCAAGAAATGGGGCGCGTCATCTCTTCGACCCCGATCGTTCAACAAGTGGGCGTTCCCAGGCAAGTTTGCAACAATGAACAAGTGGTGGTCAATGGTCAAAAATCGGGCGCTGGAGCAGCCATGGGAGCCATTGCGGGTGGCGCCATTGGAAACTCGGTGGGCAAAGGCGATGGCCGAGCAGTTGCCACCATGTTGGGCCTGTTCGGCGGCGCTATTTTGGGTGACAAAGTGGAGGGCAATCCTCAGTCTGAGCTCAGAAATGTTCAAAACTGCAGCCGCCAAGTGATCTATGAAAGCCGCGTGACCGCTTTCAACGTGGTCTATGAATACGGTGGCAAACAATTCACAGCCCAGATGCCAAACGATCCAGGTCAATACGTGAGGCTTCAAATCACCCCTATCGCATCCCCTCCAAGCTACTCGCCCCTGGCACCCCCCATGGGCTCTGCTCCAAATTACATCCCTCCTGCCATGGCGCCCTCACCTGTCATGAACTAAAGACTTTCAATTTTTGGGCTTTAAGAGGCCGCACCCAATTGATTTTGGATGCGGCCTCTTTGTTTGTAAAAAACGTGAAGCATAGCTTTGCACAAAGCCCTGATGGGCTTTGAATCCTTTAAAATAAGCATTCTTTAAATCCAACACCCTCCTACAGTTCGTCAACCTTTGCCATGACCAAATCTAACTCCACTGCACCCCAATCTCTTCCAAAACGCGTCGTATTGGCTTATTCCGGGGGGCTCGACACCTCGATCATTTTGAAGTGGCTCCAAGATGAATATGGCTGTGAAGTGGTGACCTTCACAGCAGACATTGGACAGGGCGAAGAAATCGAACCTGCTCGTGCCAAAGCGATCAAAATGGGCATTAAAAAAGAAAATATCTTTATCGAAGACTTGCGAGAAGAATTTGTTCGTGACTTTGTCTTTCCCATGTTCAGAGCCAACGCTCTTTATGAAGGCGAATACCTTTTAGGGACCTCCATCGCTAGACCTTTGATAGCCAAAAGGTTGGTTGAAATCGCCAAAAAAACCAAAGCCGATGCCATCAGCCATGGCGCCACAGGCAAGGGCAATGACCAAGTCCGTTTTGAATTGGGCGCCTACGCACTCATGCCCAACGTCAAAGTGATCGCGCCTTGGAGAGAGTGGGATTTGCTATCTAGAGAAAAACTCCTGGCCTATGCGAAACAACACAAAATTCCTGTGGATTTTAAAAAGCGAAAAGGTGGCGCGCCCTATTCCATGGATGCCAACCTCTTGCACATCAGCTACGAAGGCGGCATCTTAGAAGATCCCAACTTTGCACCCGAAGACAGCATGTGGCGCTTAACAGTGAGCCCAGAGAAAGCCCCAAGCAAAGCTCAAATCGTTGAGCTCACCTATGCCAAAGGAGACGTGGTTGCCATCGATGGTCAGAAAATGTCACCCGCACGGGTTCTCACGCACTTGAACCATATCGGGGGCAAGCACGGCATCGGCCGCTTGGACAAGGTTGAGAACCGCTACGTCGGCATGAAAAGCCGTGGTTGCTACGAGACCCCGGGAGGCACGATTCTTTTAAGTGGACACCGTGCCATCGAGTCCATCACCTTGGACCGTGAAGTATTGGCATTGAAAGAGGACTTGATGCCCAGGTATGCAAGACTGGTCTATAACGGCTATTGGTTCAGCCCAGAGCGCGAATTGCTCCAAGGCTTGATGGATGCATCCCAAGTCACTGCCAACGGAAAAGTCAGACTCAAACTCTACAAAGGCACCATCATGTGTGTGGGCAGAGAAAGTGCAACTGACAGTTTGTTTGACGCAAAAATCTCCACCTTTGACGACGATGGTGGCGCTTACAACCAAGCCGATGCGGGCGGCTTTATCAAACTCAATGCGCTGAGAATGCGCATTGCAGCGAACTTGAAGGCAAGCCGCGCAAAGACCAAAACCCCCGCCAAAGCCAGCAAGAAAAAATAAGGTCCTTCAGACCCTCAAAGGCCCATTTCAATGGGTTTACTTCAGTTTATTTTTCACTTCAATTTATCATCATGACCACGAACACGATCCATGCGGCTTCTTTATCGACCAAAGCCAATGTCTACTTTGATGGGCGCTGCGTCTCGCACTCTTTTAAAACCGCCTCCGGTGAAGAAAAAAGTTTGGGCGTTGTCTTGCCCTCCACGCTCACGTTCAATACGGGCAAAGCCGAGATCATGGAGTGTGTCGCAGGCGCTTGTGAATACAGACTCAAAGGCCAAGATCAATGGCACACGGTGAACGCGGGTGAACAATTCGCCATTGTAGAGAACTCATCCTTTGAGATCAAAGTGAGCGACAGCTTTCACTACATTTGCCACTACGCGTAATCTTCTTAGACGCTCTAAAACATGGGCGTCATGCCCTTTTCTCGCATCAACTGGGCAGCTTGAGCACTGGAGACAAGCGCCAAAAAATCTCTGGCCACTTGGGGCTTTAGAGCCTTTGAGCCAATGGCGCCCGAATAAACAGTGTAATTTTGAAGCTCCTCAGGCAAAGGGCCCACCAAGCGTGCTCCTTTAACGGGAACGATCTCACTGATTTGGTGGATCGCCAAATCAGCCTCCCCGCTCACCAAGGCACTGGCCACGTAACCCCCGTTGACCAAAAACGCTTTGGGGCTGATCATCTCGCTCCAGCCTTTGCTTTTGAACAACTGATCCAAATAAATACCGCTTGAGCCCCCAGAGGCCGGGTTGATATAAGCTACTTTTTTAGCCCTTGTCAACGCCACCAAAAAATCATCAACGGTTTTGATATTGGGCAATTCTTGCCCCTCTTTGACCGCCACACCAATCCCGACCTTGGCAATCGAGACAATGGACTTGGACTCAACCACACCCTCTTGGCCAAAACTCTTCAATGCTTGGGGCGTCAAAATCAGCACATCAAACGCCTCGCCTGACTTGACACGCTTGATCAATTCGCCCGCCGTTGCATTGTCCATACTGACCTTATGCCCTGTTTGGGCCTCAAAAACAGGAATCATGGCCAAGATCATTTGTTTGTAAGCCCCAGTGGTGAGCACCTTGATGCTTTCAGCACTCGCATTCAAGGACATCATCGCCCAACATAAAAAACTCAACCCCAGAAAAAATATCTTCATATTGATCTCCAAAAAACACGCAAAGCCTAGACTTCAAAAGACTCAGGCCTCAATGACCATTTCTTTTTTGATGGCCGCCACATTGGGCGCACCCATTTGTTGCATCACACCATAAAGCTCTGTTTTTAAAATATCCATCACCCGCTCAACGCCAGGCTGCCCAAAAGCACCCAGGCCCCACAAATAAGGTCGACCCACGCAAACAGCTGTCGCGCCCATGCTCAAGGCCTTGAAAATATCAGAGCCACGGCGAATGCCTGAATCAAACACAATTGGCACGCGACCGTTCACCGCTTTTGCAATTTCTGGCAAACACTCGATGGCCCCTCTGCCCCCGTCCTCGCTGCGCCCCCCATGGTTGGAGACATGGATGCCATCTACGCCATATTTCAGACACAACTCGGCATCCTCTTGGGTCAAGATGCCTTTTAAAACAATTTTCATCTTGGTGGCATCTCGCATGTGCTTGATAAAGTCCCACGTCATGTTGGATGACTGCATACTTTTGACATTGGACATGTCAATGCCCGCATAATTTGGCCTGGCCGCAGCCGTGCCAAACCCGTGCACATGGCATGACGCGCAAGCCCTAGGATCTTGCTTGCGCAGTTTAAAGAACGTTTCTTGATTGCGCCCTCCGCTTCGATCCACTGTGATTTCTAAAACCGGCACCCCCGCTTTTTCCATGCGTCGCACAATTTGTTTTGACACATCGACACTAGAGGTTGCGTACAACTGGTACCACACCTCGCCTTGCCTTGCCGCGATCACATCTTCAATGCTAGAAGAAGCCGCACTTGAGAGGATGTTCAAATACCCTCCCGCTTTGGCTGCGCGAGCCACAGCAATCTCGCCCTCCGGATCGTAAGCCTTGTTGCCCCCTGTTGGAGCGATGATGATGGGCGTTTTCCATTGCGTGCCAAATAGATTAACGGACATGTCGATGCTGCTGACATCTCGCATGCGCCTTGGTCTTAACTGATACTTCAAAAAAGATTGCCTGTTGGCCCTTAAAGTGACCTCATCATCGACTCCAGAGGCCATGTACCCAAAATGTGCGGGGGGAACTTTTTTAAATGCAACGGGCTCAAAATCAAACACGTTGATCGCCTCAGATGGATTTTTTATGAGGTCATCGACATTGGTGTTTGAGGTCCAAAGCATGGGATCAGGACGTCGACCTTTGTCTTGGGCCCAGACCTCGCCCACGGGCGCTGCACAGAGCAAGGGGCTGGCACTGAACCATTTTAAAAGCTGTCTTCTTTGAGCATCTTTGTCTTTTGTATCATTCATCTGCCAAGCCCTTTTAAAAAAACATTATAAATTTGACCCAAACTCAGTTTGCACAAGTGAAATTTCATATTACTTCACATCACTGCGCTCACAAACGCCATTAAGCTGTGATCCACTACTGAAAAACCCTTAGCAATTTATCATTCAAAGACACAAGAAATGGAACTCAAGTCTAAAAAACCTCAAACTCAACGTAAACTAAAGCCTCACTCGCTTGCGTCTAAAATGGGTGCATGCCTGATTGAACAGCACTTGCTTTTAATGCGTGAATGCATTGAGATCGACCCATTTGTTTTATATTTTTTCAAACCTCGACATGCCTGAATTGATCAGCCCTAAAAACGCAGCTCACTGCTACACCATTGCAGATTTGAGGCAGTTGGCCAAAACCAGACTGCCCAAAGCGGTGTTTGACTTCATCGATGGCGGTGCAGAGGACGAAACAACTCTAAAGAACAATCTTGAGGCCTTTTCAAACCACCGCTGGCTGGCCCATGTCTTAAACGACGTGAGTGAAGTCAGCACCCACACCCGTCTTTTTAATCGCACGATGACCCTGCCCTTTGGCATAGGACCGACCGGTGGCGCTGGATTTGGCCACCCAATGGCCGATTTGGCTCTCGCAAAAGCGGCCGCCAAGCATGAAATTCCGTACACGTTGTCCAGCAGCGCCACCACCACCATTGAAACCATTGCCAAGCAAGCTGGAGGCCGCCTTTGGTTTCAAGCCTATGTGCTCAGGGACAAAGACTTCTTTTGGCAAATGATTGAGCGGGCCCGCGCCTGTGATTATGAGGGCCTGATGATCACGGTGGACTTGCCGGTTGGTGGCAAGAGGGTCAAAGATTTTCACAATCACTTTTCTCTGCCCTTTAAATTGACAAGCCGTAACTTTTTAGATTTTTCTAGCCGTCCTTCATGGCTCATTCGACTCCTTACCCACGGCGTGCCTACACTGGCCAACTTAAAAGGCTTGGACAAGGCGGCCACCACGCAAGCCTCTTCGTTTACCAAATTGGCCTCTACAGTGGGTAAAAATTACGACCCCGCCTTTAATTTTGAAAGCCTGTCAAAGGTGCGGGATCGATGGAAGGGCAAACTCATCGTCAAAGGTGTTTCAAGACCCGATGATGCGCAGAAAATCATGGCGCTTGGGTGTGATGCGATCGTGGTCTCAAACCACGGTGGGCGCCAATTGGATGGTGCCATGGCAACACTGGACGCCTTGCCTGATGTCGTCAAAGCCATTGACCGAAAAATTCCCGTCTTGATGGACAGTGGCATTCGCCATGGCGGGGACATTGCAAAAGCACTTGCCTTGGGCGCCTCTGGTGTCTTGATTGGTCGGGCAAGCTTGTATGGCGCCGTGGGACAAGCGGATGAAGGCGCTCAAAGAGCCATTGACATCCTGTCTGAAGAGCTCAAACGAACCATGCAGTTGTGCGGTGTGACCCAGATCGATCAGTTCAATGAAACACTACTCAAAAAAATATAGGGAGACTCCATCATGCGAATGAATCTTTTATTCAAACCGGCCCTTTCACTGGCAGGTGCTTTTATCAGTATCTTTGCTGCCGTTGCGCAGTCCGACTTTCCCAATAAACCCATCAAATGGGTGGTGGGCTACAGCACGGGTGGCCCCACCGATGTGATCGCAAGAATTGTGTCCCAAGATGTGAGCGCTGCGCTTGGACAAGCCATCGTGATTGAAAACCGAGTGGGTGCCAATGGCAACATTGCCACAGAAAGTGTTGCACAAGCCCCTGCAGACGGTTACACCTTGCTTGTCAACACCTTGTCTTTGAACGTCAACGCCATTTTGGCTCAAGGCAGGGTCAAATACGATCCTGTCAAAGATTTTGCACCCATCACCTTGGCTGTCGCCTTGCCCCAGTACTTGATTGTGGGCTACAACAGTCGTTTTAAAACCTTGGCTGATTTGGTACAAAAAGCCAAGTCTCAACCCGAGGCCGTGAGCTATGGCTCTGCCGGCAATGGGGGCTCAGCTCACTTGGCTGCAGCCCTCTTAGAGACAAGAACCCAAAGCAAAATGCTTCACGTGCCTTTTAAGGGCAATGCACCGGCGATGACTGAAGTCATGGCCGGTCGCATCGATTTCATGTTTTACCCCATGATTGGCGTGGTTGAACATGAGGCGCAAAAACAAATCCGCATTATTGCGGTGACCACGCCCAAGCGTTATGCAGATACGCCCCATGTTCCAACGATGGCCGAAGCGGGCTTTCCAGGCTTTGAGGAGTATGTGGGTCCAGTGGGTTTTGTTGCTCCTGCAGGCACGCCAAGCGTTGTTTTAGACAAGCTCTCAAATGCCATTCGCACCTCCTTGACCAAACCAAGCGTTGAACAAAAATTACGTCAACTCGGCGGTGTGGTCGTGGCTTCTTCCCCCTTGGAGTACAAACAATGGCTCAAAGACGATTACACCAGGTGGAATCAACTCATCAAGTCCGCTGACATCAAAGACCAACCTTAAAGCCGTCTCAGACTCACTCAAGCTCATCATGACGACTCTAACCTCCTCCCATTTTGAAATCAAACCCAGCGCTCAAACACTGGGCGCACAAATTCTTGGCTTGGACCTCTCAAAGGCACTGAGCCACGACTGTATAGAGGCCTTGATGCGAGCCCTTGGGACGCATGGCGTATTGAGTTTCCCCAAGCAAACCCTAAGCGCTCGAGAACTTGCCACCTTCAGTGCAAGATTTGGCGAACTTGAAATCAATGTGGCCAACAACTACCAAGAGCCAGGCATTCCAGAGGTGATGATTTTGTCCAATATGCTGGACAACGGGAAACCTCTGGGCATTGCGGACGCTGGACAAGACTGGCACACCGACATGTCTTACAGCAAAATGATTGCCTTTGCCAATGTGCTTTATGGCATCAAAATTCCTTTTCGAGATGGTGTGTCCTTGGGCAATACGGTCTTTTGCAATATGCACCAAGCTTATGAAGAATTGCCAAAGCCATTGAAAGAAAAGATCAACGGTGCAACAGCGACCCACGACTTCAGCAAGTTTTGGGACAAAATGCGCATGGAAAAGGGCAGCTCAAGGCCGCCTTTGACCCCAGCACAAAAACTGGCAAAACCCCCTGTTTCTCACCCCTTGACGATGTTGCATCCGATCACGAGAAGGAGGGTCTTGTACGCCAACCCTGGCTACGCCATGTCCATCGATGGCATGCAGGCCCAAGAGAGCCAAGAAATTCTTGATCGTTTGTTTGAACACCAATTGCAAAAACACCTTCAATACAAGCACCATTGGCAGGAAGGGGACGTTTTGATGTGGGACAATTTTGGGACGATTCACAACGCAGTTGCCGATTATTTGCCTCATGAACACCGGTTCATTAAGCGCTGCCAAGTCATGGCCACTCGGTTTTTTAACGATGACGGCTCTCCCAAAGCGTTCCCTCCTGCATGGGCCGCATGAGTCTGGCTGCGCACCAACTCGCCATGAGCGTGCTCATGACACCAGATAGAGCCTTTTTTTTCGGGCAACGTTCATGGCGTCACCATTCTTAAACCGTTGGACCAAGTCGCCTGTGCTTGTGCAAGTCACTATGCCGCTCGGCTATGTGGTGACCTTGTCGGTTGATCAAGTGACTTTCAAACAACCCATTCATGTGAGTGGGTCGATTGCGTTTTTATCCTCTGTCAATTTCAGAGTAAAAAAACATCCATGAAGGTAGGGCGTCAAGGTGTTGGCGGAAAACATCATCACCCGCGAAGTCAGGTATGTGAACAGGTGTTTTTTTCACGATCATTGCCGTGGATGATCACAGGCAACCTGTTGAACATCCAATCTCTTAGCCTTTGCCCTTAAAAGTCTTCTAGCTCCAGGGCAATCACACTCTTTGAGCCACTTAAAATACCTTGCAGCAAGCTTTGCGTTTGGGTCAAAATATGCTCTGCAAAAAATCTTGCTGTCTTCATTTTCGCCAAGTAAAACCGCTCATCCGCTTTTTGCTCAATGTGTGCTTGGCTCACCAACATCGACTTGGCAAAGAGCCAACCCACCACCACCAAAGAGGCGAGCATCAAATAGGGAACGCTGCCAGCATAGGCTCCATTGGGATCTGTGTGGGCATGCTCAACCATGAACTTCACGCATTGATCAAAATGGGATTTGGCGCTCTTTAATTGCACGCGCATCACCACCAAGTCCTCAAGAGCTTGCTCTTCGAGCACATCCAAAGTCTCTTGCATCATCTGCGACAGGCGCATGGCAAATTGACCCCCATCTCGAAGCGTCTTTCGCCCCAAGAGGTCATTGGCCTGAATGGCCGTCGTGCCTTCATAAATGCTCAAAATCTTGGCGTCTCGGTAATATTGGGCGGCCCCCGTTTCTTCCATAAAGCCCATGCCCCCGTGCACTTGCACACCCATTGAACTGACCCATTGACTCATCTCTGTGCTAAAGCCCTTGACCAAGGGCACCAAGAACTCATACAAGGCCAATTGCTCTTGCCGGACCTCTAGCTTGGGGTGGTGATGCGCTCGATCAAATGCGCCAGCGGCAAAGGACGCCAACGAGCGAGACCCCTGGGTATAGGCCCTCATGGTCATGAGCATGCGTTTGATATCTGGATGGTGAATGATGGCGACCGCCGTCTTTTGCGAGCCATCCACGGGCCTGGATTGGAGCCGGTCTTTGGCATAACTGACCGCCTTTTGATAAGCCCGCTCTGCCAAAGCCACGCCTTGCACGCCCACACCAAAACGAGCAGCGTTCATCATGATGAACATGTACTCGAGGCCTCGATTTTCTTCACCCACCAAAAAGCCCTTGGCGCCCCCATGGTCTCCAAATTGCATGACGGCAGTGGGAGAGGCTTTGATGCCCAACTTGTGCTCCAAACTCACGCAATACACATCGTTTCTTTCACCCAATTGCCCATTGTCCAAGGGCATGAATTTGGGCACCAGAAACAAGCTGATCCCTTTGACGCCCTGGGGAGAACCCGTCACTCGGGCCAAAACCATGTGCACAATGTTGCGAGTCATGTCATGCTCGCCAAAGGTGATGTACACCTTCGTGCCAAAGAGCTTGTAGGCGCCGCTTGCTAAAGGCTCAGCGCGAGTTCGGATCAAAGACAAATCAGAGCCAGCCTGTGGCTCCGTCAAATTCATCGTCCCACTCCACTCACCACTGACCAATCGATGCAGATAGGTGTCTATTTGTGCTTGCGAGCCTGCTGTGAGCAAGGCTTCAATGGCACCGTCCGTGAGCAATGGACACAGTGCAAAGCTTAAGTTGGCTGAGTTCAAGATTTCAGCACACAAAGCGCCCACCGACTTGGGTAGATTTTGACCTCCAAATTCCAAGGGATGCTGCAAGCTTTGCCACCCCCCTTGGGTGTATTGGGCGTAGGCCTCTTTGAACCCCACTGAGGTCTTGACAACACGATCAGCTAAAACGGGTGGCGCTTTGTCGCCCGAGGCATTCAAGGGCGCCACGACGGACTCGTTAAATCGCGCGCACTCCTCGAGAATCATTTGAGACGTTTCAAGCCCAGACTCTTCAAAGCCAGGCAAAGTAGACAACTCTTGGACATCGCAGATGTGTTGCAGGTTAAACAACATGTCCTTCAAAGGAGCCTTGAAACTCATGACCAAGCCTTACAACTTTTGAGTCAACTCAGGGACCGCTTGAAACAAATCAGCCTCTAGGCCAAAGTCAGCCACGCTGAAAATGGGCGCTTCAGAATCTTTGTTGATGGCCACAATGACCTTGCTGTCTTTCATGCCGGCCAAATGCTGAATGGCGCCACTGATGCCACAAGCCACATACAAGTCTGGCGCGACGATCTTACCGGTCTGACCCACCTGCCAATCGTTAGGTGCATAACCCGCATCCACAGCTGCGCGACTCGCTCCCATGGCGGCACCTAACTTGTCGGCCAAAGGCATCATGATTTCGGTGAACTTTTCTGCACTCCCAAGCGCGCGTCCGCCAGAGACGATGATCTTGGCACCGGCAAGCTCAGGGCGATCGCTCTTAGCGATGGCTTTGCTTAAAAATTGACTCAACCCACTGTCAGTGACCGCTTGCATGGTTTGCACGGGGGCAGCGTTTGAGCCCAAAGCCACCGCATCAAAGGCCGTGGTTCGGATGGTGAGCACCATCAAGGCGTCTGAAGACTGCACAGTGGCAATGGCGTTTCCTGCATAAATGGGGCGCTCAAATGTTTGACCGTCGATGACCCGCGTCACGTCTGAGATTTGTGCGACATCCAACAACGCAGCGACGCGAGGCGCCACATTCTTGCCTTGTGCTGTGGAGGCAAACAAAATGTGTGTGTAGTTTTTGGCGAGCTCAAGAACTTGGGAAGATACATTCTCCGCCAATGCATTTGCCAAGGCAGGGGACTCGGTGACAAAGACCTTGCTCACACCAACGGCCTTGGCCACTTCAGCCGCCACGCCTTGGCAAGCATCTCCTGCAACCAAGACGTCCACGGCACCAGACAGCGCCAATGCAGCCGCAATGGTGTTGAGAGTTGCCACTTTCAGTGACACATTATCGTGTTCAGCAATGACCAATACGCTCATTTTAGAAAATCCTTCAACATTACTTTTTTAAACTTCAAAGTCCCCAAGCGCCACCTCAAATGACTTTGGCCACATTTTTTAATTTATCGATCAATTGATCCACATCGACTACACGCACTCCAGCGCCACGCTCAGCGGGCTCACACACCTTTAACGTTTTGATTCTGGGCGTGACGTCCACACCCAGATCCTCAGGCTTGAACGTTTCAAGTTGTTTTTTCTTGGCTTTCACAATATTGGGTAAAGTGATGAATCTAGGCTCATTTAACCTCAAGTCAGTGGTCACCACTGCGGGCATGCGAAGCGACACCACCTCAAGGCCGCCATCAATCTCTCGGGTCACATGGACTTCATTGTCAAGCACTTCTAGCTTAGAGGCGAAAGTGGCTTGTGGCAAACGCGCCAACGCAGCCAACATCTGACCAGTTTGATTGCAATCATCGTCAATGGCTTGTTTGCCCAAAATGATCAAAGAGGGCTTTTCTTTGTCCACGATGGCGTTCAACAGCTTGGCCACCGCCAAAGGTTGAAGCTCCTCAGAGGTTTCAATCAAAATGGCCCGATCTGCTCCGATGGCCATGGCTGTTCTGAGCGTCTCCGTACACTGTGTCACACCACAAGAAACAGCGATCACCTCGCTGGCAACACCTGCCTCCCTCAAGCGAACGGCCTCTTCAATTGCGATCTCATCAAAGGGGTTCATGCTCATTTTCACATTCGCAATGTCCACACCACTTTGATCGGATTTCACGCGCACCTTGACGTTGTAATCCACCACTCTTTTTACCGGGACCAAGATCTTCATCAAATACTCCACAAAAAATTAAATCCTGACATGACAAGCCAAGAAAGGGGCAACGACCCATTTTAGTTGAATACTGACACAAAGCTTTAAAAGAGGGCGCTCTAGGCTTAAAAAGCTGCGCAGCAACTGAATTTCAACTTTAAGGAGGCAAAGGCCCTCCCTCTTGGCCTGACGCCCAAAACAACTGCCTTTGAGGCATTGGAATTTGCAAATTGGCCTTCCTCACAGCTTGTAAAACCGCAAAATTGACATCTGACAAGATATTTTGTTGCCCCGCTTCCGGGTCGTTGATCCAAAAGTTAAGTTTGAACCTCAAGGCCCCCTCCTCAAAGGATTGCAAAAGCACTGAAGGTGCCGGGTCTGTCAGCACCCTTTCACAGGACAAAGCAGCCTGCATCAAGACATCGCGGACCAAGGTCTCATCGCTCTTGAAGTCCAAAGCAATCACGGTACTGAACATCACCTGTGGATCTTCAAGGGAGTAGTTTTCAATGGGCTGAGAAATCAAAAGCTCATTGGGCACTATCGACTCGCGTCCGCTGTAAGAGCGTATCAAAGTAAAACGGGTTTTGATATCGGTGATCTCGCCTTCAAAATTGTCCACTTTCACATAGTCACCTATGCGAATGGATCGTTCAAGCAAAATCACAAATCCACTGACATAGTTGGCAGCAAGCTTTTGCAAACCAAATCCCAACCCCACGCCAAGTGCACCTCCAAGAACTGAAAGCGCTGTCAAATCGACGCCCAAAGTAGACGCCGTGACCAATACACCCACCACCAACAAAGCACTTCTGAGCAAATTCGATAGCACCTTTCTCATGGACAGGTCTTGAACGGTGGGTGCAATCAATTGGCGCTCTATTGCAGCGGACAGCCAAAGTGAAAAAATCAATACAAAAACCATCGAGGCCAAACCTTCGAGCAAGGTTCTTAGATTCATTTGACTTTTGCCAAAGGACAAATGAATCGACTCCAACTCATTTAAAAAATCCGGCAAAAGGTTGGTGACCCATAAAAAACAGATCAACCCAGACACGCCAAAAAACACTTTCTCTAAAGCCCGCATAAGAGGTGAGTTGGGCGCTACAAACAACAGCACGCGCGCAATTAAACGAACGGCCACTGTAAAGACCAACAACGGCAAGGCCATCAAAATCAAATCGATGGGTTGATGAAGCGCGTTAAAAACGATCTTTAAAACAAAGCAAAAGATCAACGCACAAAAGGGAAACAACAAACCCTCGTGCACAGGCTCTCCTAGCCAAACAGACTGCTCGTGGCTCACGCGCTTGGTGAGCCACTGACTCCACAGAAACGACAGCCCAACGATCAGCACCAAACACACAGCTTGGAATCCAAAAGAAACACTGAGAAAATCAGTCATCGATGACCCTCTAAAACTCTAAACCTCAAACCCAAAGAAACGGCTAGCAATCTGCCAAAACCCTTAAATGCGCCTCAACGCTGCTTGACAATGCCCTTAAATCATAACCACCTTCAAGACATGAAACCATTTTTCCATTTGAATAGGTACGCGCAAGCTCAACGATTTGTTGTGTGATCCAAGCGTAGTCGCCCTCTTTGAGCAGCATTTGGCCCATTTCATCGTCTCGGTGCGCATCAAAGCCCGCACTGATAAAGATCATCTGTGGGCGATGTGCTTGTAGCCTTGGCATCCATTGCTCCGTGACAACCCGTCTGACCTCATCACCCTTGGTGTAAGCGGTCAAAGGGACATTGCACATGTTGCTTGGCTGGGGACTCTTGTGTGAGTGAGGGTAAAAGGGGTGTTGATAAAAGCCCACCATCAAGACTCGCTCATCACCGGCCAAGATATCTTCAGTGCCATTGCCATGGTGCACATCAAAGTCCACCACCGCAACGCGGTGCAGCCCACGCACATCCAAAGCATGTTTCACAGCGATCGACACGTTGTTGAAAAAGCAAAAACCCATGGACTTTGATTTGGTCGCATGATGACCTGGAGGCCGAACGCTACAAAAGGCGTTCTCAAGTTGTCCATCGATCACGGCATTTGTTGCGGCAAGGACAGCACCCACCGAGCTCAAGATCGCTTTCCAAGTGTGCGCATTCATGGACGTATCAGGGTCGATGTGAACGTACTGTTGTTGCCTCAACCCTTCTTGCGCACTTAAGTCTTGGGCTTTTTGCTTGACATTGGCAATCATTTGAGGTTCGTGTGCCAAGAGCAAATCTTGCTCGCTTGCCAGGGGGGCCTCTTGCATGTGCAGTGCGATGTCCAAGCCAGAGATTAACAACCTATCGGCAATCGCATCCAACCTTTGAGGACTCTCAGGATGCCCTGGACCCATTTCATGCAAACGGCAATTGGGATTTGAGTAAAAACCTGTCTTGTTCATCTTCCAAGGCCTCGCATTTTTAAAAAAAGTTGACTGCCGATCAATTCTAAGGCCTCCATTAGAATACCTGCCTGAGGAGCATCTATTTTGACCTTTTATCGATTGACTGCCAAACTGCTTTGCTTGACGCGTGTGGCTGGCCTATTTTGTGTCATTTTTTCAGCGCTTCTTTGCAGCCCCAGCAGCCGTGCGAGTCCAGACAAGGGCGCGAGCTCAACCCTGGCAAGTCAAAACACCAAAAAAAACACCAAGGCACCTCACAAAGGGCTACACAAAGGGTCCTACAAAGCCAGACAAATCATCAGCGAAACGGGTCCCCCATTCAAGCGAACACCCGAGTTGGTTGCATTGGCCAATCACATTTCACTGGAAAACAATCTGCCAAGCCACTGGGTGCTCGATCAATTGCTCAAAGCAAAAAGCCTGAGCAAAGTCAAACAATTGGTGCTTCCGCCAAGCGTTGGGGTGAAAAAAAATTGGATGGCTTATAAAGAGCGTTTTTTAAGCGAGTCAAGAATTTTAGGAGGTCGTGATTTTGCACAAAAGAACTGGGCATCTTTAGAAAAAGCTCAACGTCTTTATCAAGTCCCATGGGAAATCATTGTCGCCATCATTGGAGTTGAGACCTTCTATGGCAAAAACATGGGGTACTTTAAAGCACTCGATGTGTTGACCTCTTTGAGCATGGACTTCCCAAAGTCCCATCCACGAGCGCAAGAAAGGGAGTCCTTTTTTAAGCAAGAATTGGGCGCCTTGTTAAAACTGATGCAAACAACCCAACAATCGGTGTGGATTTCAAGCTATGCGGGCGCCATGGGCTTGCCCCAATTCATGCCTTCGAATTGGCACAAATTTGCAGTCGATTTTGATGAAGATGGACACATTGACTTGTACGCGAGCCAAGCCGATGCGATTGGATCGGTGGGCAACTATTTGGCCAAATTTGGTTGGCAGTCACACATGCCAACTTACTTTGACATTGATCCCAATTTTGACAAAACACATTTGCAAGAACTGCTTGCACCAGATATTTTACCAAGCTTTAAGACTCAACAGCTGATGGATTGGGGCCTGCCATTGACCCCCACGGTACAAAGTCACACAGGCCCTTTGGCCTTGGTGATGCTAGAGAACGCAGAGGCTGAACCCAGCTATGTGCTGGGTACAGAGAACTTTTATACGCTCACGCGCTACAACTGGAGCAGTTACTATGCGCTAGCGGTGATTGAGTTGGGGCAGGCTGTCAAAGCGAATCGGGCTTTGTCTTCAATCCAGTCCAACGCACGCTAAAGCCACTTTTTACACCCAGGCCCATGAACCCTTTGAACCCCAAAAAACTCCACCTCACCAAGTGGACGGCAGTCAAACCCGTGGCCAAGCAAAAGCACTTTTTGGTCAGCCGGGTGATTCAACCGGCGTCGCCTGAAGATCCGATTGAGTTGGTGGAAATTGAATCTGTGTTTTCACATGCCACGCAGGTCATTGGCTGGCGTGAGCTGCAAAATGACAGTGTCTGGCGGCAAGGATGGGTTTGACAGGGATGGGGATAGGGTCTTGAAAAAATGGGCTCGGAATTTCTTTAGGCTACTGACGCATATTGGAGGGCATGTGGCGCTCAAATCAGCTGCACGCCTCATGCTAGAGCCTGTTAATTAACCCCTCATGTTCAGTTGTCGGTTAAACCGACAACGTATTTGCGTTACGGACACTTAATCCGTAGGTCCCTGGTTCGAGTCAAGGTCGAGGAACCACCTAAAAAAGCACCGCCTTGCGCGGTGCTTTTTCCTTTGTAACGCAACTAATTGTTGCGCTGAGGGCTTTTGGGTGACTTTTTACCCTCAAATTTCATCGAGTTATTGCACGCATATTACATGGTCGACGGCTGAAAGCGAATGGCAAACCCAACAACAAGACGCCCTTTCGACTCAATTTCAGACTTTTTTTATCTACTGATATTGGTGCATCCCATGCCATTGTTACGTAACGAACGCATTCATTTTGTGCTTAAACACTATGATTAGCTCCTACCAGCTGAGGACTGGGCTAAGAAGTAGACGTATTAGCCTGAATTCGTGCAATAGACACAAAACTGTCACGCAAATTTTACATAATTGTATTTTTATTAACTATTAGAAAGTTCAAATGTTAAAAGTCGTCTCCCTTTGGACTTGCGCTGCCTCGCTCGTTTTGGCTTTGTCCGCTTGCGGTGGTTCTGACAGCAGCGACCCTACTTTCAATGTGGCCGTCATTGGCGACTCGCCTTACGGCATTGCTTATGGCGATGTCGCTCAATACAACGCCAATCCAGCGTTCATTTCAGCAGTCAATACCGACAGCAGCTTGTCTTTAGCCCTGCATGTAGGTGACATCCACTCTGGCAAAGAGTATTGCACTGAGTCTTACAACATCGGCGTGTTCAACCAGTGGAAAAGTTTCAAAATGCCTTTGGTCTATGTTCCAGGCGACAACGAATGGGCCGACTGCCACAAAGCTAAGCAAGGTGGCGGCTCTTACAACGGCACGACAACAGCGATTGACTATGTGACCACCAATGGCGGCTCTTATGCCAAGGGTGACCCTTTGGCCAACTTGAGCCTCGTGCGCTCGATCTTCTTTCCAGCCCCCGGCAAGTCTTTAGGCACCAGCCCGATGACGGTGCACAGCCAAGCTTTGGAATACAACCCGGCTAACCCTGCGGATGCACAGTTTGTTGAAAACGTTTGGTTCGAGAAAAACGGCGTGATGTTTGTCACCATCAACGTACCCGGCGGCTCCAACAACAACAAAGACAACTGGTACGGCACGCCCACACAGAGCAATGCCCAAGCGAATGAAGTGGCCACCCGCACTGCTGCCAATTTGCGTTGGCTTGATACGGCTTTTGCCCAAGCGACCTCCAACAAAGACATCGGCATGGTCATTCAAATTCAGGCCGACATGTGGGACCAAGATGGCGCCGACAAAGCCCACTTGACCGAATACAAGCAATTCATCGACAAGATCGCTACCAAAACCACCGCTTTTGCCAAGCCAGTGCTGCTGATCAATGGCGACTCCCACAACTACCGCTCTGACAACCCCCTGCTGCCCGGTGCCGCCTGCGTGGTTGAAGCGCCTGCGACCGGCGTGGTCGGTGCTGCCTTGGTGGCAGCCAAAGATGCCGTGGCTTGCAGCGATGCCACGGTAGCCAGTGTGGCCTCGACATACCATAAGGATGTTTATGGCACTCCCAGCGCCACAACCGACCCGTATGCCAACCAACCTGGCGGTTACAACGTGCCTAACTTTCACCGCATCGTGACGCACACCAATCCGGCCAACCCGATGGAATACCTCAAGTTGACCGTCAATCCCAATGCCAACGCAGCCAATGGCAGCAGCGCATTTGGGCCTTTCAGCTGGACGCGCGTCAAGCCCT
>Ga0114966_10000190_pt1 | contig 58650 bp, 42 predicted proteins | sample M_130207_XF_Meta_FD_87029 | JGI IMG/M metagenome (GOLD analysis project Ga0114966, IMG submission 87029) | Freshwater microbial communities from Lake Montjoie, Canada to study carbon cycling - M_130207_XF_MetaG | ecosystem: Environmental > Aquatic > Freshwater > Lake | place: Lake Montjoie... | reverse complement strand
TCCTCCTGTAGTGGCTCCTGGGGCTCCTCCTGTAGTGGCTCCTGGGGCTCCTCCTGTAGTGGCTCCTGGGGCTCCTCCTGTAGTGGCTCCTGGGGCTCCTCCTGTAGTGGCTCCTGGGGCTCCTCCTGTGGTGGCTCCTCCTCCTGTAGTGGCTCCTCCTCCACAAGCAAACCCAAACTTAGTTCCGAAAGTTGGTGGATTATTTTCTATAGATAGTCTCGATAGCGACAACAGTCCTACTGTAGTGAATAAGCCATCCGACAATGCATCTCTTAGTCCGGTCTCAAAGAGTTATTCAAATGAAAATATTGTCAATAAAGCAAACTATGACGCTGAACCGTTTATATCCTCCTTGATAAAATTTACAAATGCAGGATTTCCTCCAAACTCAACAATAAAAAGCCGTCTTGACACATTTTTTAATATTAAATTATTCAGAGCATATTTAAAAAAATTAGGAGAACCTATTACATTATTTGATATAAATAATAAAACGATACTTCCGAAAGACGTTAAGATAGATTTTTTAAATCCAACAACTAATAATCCCTCATCTAAATCTGACGCAAAAAAGAAAATTACAGATGAAAAAATGAATACATCAATAGAAATAAAATCACAAAATGACGAAGAACTAGTAGGATCAGTATATACTTTCCTATTTACAAAACCAAGCGATAAGGAGAAACAACAGGCTGAACAATCTAAATCAAAGTCTCTAAAGCCCAGCTTGCTTATGATTAAAGATGGCGATGAATATAGTTTAATGGGTAGTAAAATTGATAATACAGAAAAACAAATATCAGGTACGATGGGTACTATTACATCGAATGCAATATCTAAGATAACACCAGACAGAAAAATATTTAAAACAATAGAGGACGAATTTACAAAAAAAACAGGAACTACCTTTCCGGGAACATCATCAGACACGAGAAGAATGTTATTATATACACCCAAAGATTTAGAACAAACACCTACTATTGATACAAAAATAGATAAATTAAAAGCAATAATAAACTCCGGTCAAGTTGATTTGGGTAAAATAAATTCAATTATTCAAAGTTCGAAAAGTAGAACAACATTTGGTTCTGGTGATTTGGTGCTTGTTCCAATCATAGATATATATAATGTTGTAATGAAAAATGTATCCGAGAGTCAAATAGAAGGTAAAATTTCTATAAGTGAGAGACAGCAAAATATTATTAAATTAACAATCGAACTTATGCAAAAACAAAATATTTTACCTACACTGAAAGGCGAAACAAGACAAACAGAAAATATTATTCCAGATGTTGAAAGGTATAAAGAATTAAATGCGATTTTATCGTCGGGAACGATTAATGAATTAAATTCTAATGTAAGTCATAATATAAAATTTCTTCTTAATATAATTTTTTCAAATAAAACTACATTTATCTATAGTGCTACACATTACATTATTGATTATGTAGACTGGAATAACACATTTAAACAGTTACGTGATACAGCGATTCAAAAAAATATGAAAGTTGGATATTATATCGAAATAGAATTATTCCTCGAAAAATTAGAAAAAGGAAAATTACAGCTAGATAAAGCTAGTACATTTCTCGGGTCGTGTACTGTAAAGAGAGCAAGATTAAATAGTAGTTGGAAAAGGGATTTTTTAGACCAAAATTGGGGGAATGTATATAAAAAATTTAAAGATGCATTCACGCCTACCCCTAATCTATCTATCAAAGACGCTATTGCTGGAATAATACCAAATTCTATAAAAAAAACGTTGTTAGGTGCATCTAGGGAAGTTTTTACGCGTTTTAATGCAGGAGTAAATCAAATATCTTTTGTTCAGTATACATTTTTAGGACAGGACCAGCTAATCGACGCATTTAAATTAGTAGACAATTCATATGCAGGCGTTGCGTGGAAAAACAACCAGAGTTGGGAAAAACGTAAGGAACGATTATTTGAAGCGATGGATAGTTGTGATGCAGATATATACTGTTTTCAGAATGTTCAATGTTCTATTAAGGCATATAATGATATTTATAGTAAACTTTCTACAGACAAACAGAATATGTTAGATTCTACAGATACATCTACTCAGAGACAGAGAATAATTGTTTATAAAAATCACATTCACGACCAATTATTGGCGAATAAGGACGAATATACAAATCACGTGGCGCAAATATATGCCAAGTATAAGGATTATTATCATTTTGTTTATTTTTTTGAACAAAAGTGTGTAATACCTCCTGGAATAGACGAGAAAATATGTACATTAAAGCCTGATGCAGAATTCCCTGATAAAGAACATCCGACCGCAGTAGGTAATTTAACAATGATAAAAAAACTTAAATTTGAAATAAAAGAAATTTTTGATATAAGAATGGCTCCAATTTTGTATTCAAGAAGAAACCTTGATGTTAATCATAAAGATGGTAGGAAGACAATATTACTTATTACAACTGACGGAAAACAAGAACCATTTGAACCTATTTGGAAAAATGACAAATCGTTTGCGTCTATAACATATTGCGCTTTTATAGGAAAAGGAGCATCGATTACTACATTGCCTTTTGTGAGCGCGCCTGGAAATATAGGCGTAATGAGTAGACCCAAATTGCCGGGTATACAAGACTTTAAAGTTAATGATATTGCTGGTCCAGCTAGTGATGATCGTAAAATAAACCAAAAATTAAGAAGTTTCGAAGATAAAAATGATGGCGAAGGAGGAATCGACGACGGTAGTGAAGGTCATATACGTGATGAAGTTGGTAAAGAGGCCAACGGAGATAATGACGAAAGTAGTGATGAAGCTGATGAAGGTGATGAAGGTGAAAATAATGAATACGAGGACGAACACGAAGAAGGTGAAGATAATGAATACGAGGACGAACACGAAGAAGGTGAAGGTAGAGTGATGCATAGACAACACGTACAACGCGAAAAAAACGTACAACTCGGTGGAACTGACACACCGAATCCAGTTAACTGGTATGAAAAGGATAATACAGAAGATAAAGATTACGGAAATATTTTAGGATTATCAAATAATTCATCTGCTCAACAAACGTCTAATTCAAAAACCCAATGTGAAAAATATTTTGACGTAAGATATGTGCCTATAGGACAAATTTTCGGAATTATAAACGTGACGCTAGATGCTGAAAAAACGCATAAGCAGGCAGTTGCAGCAGCAGCATCACCGCCCCCTGGCGTTAAAGCTAATAAAGCTAATAAAGATAATGATAACGAAATAATTCCAAAAGAAGTGATTGAAGTACTTCTTACTGCGGCTCTTATTTATAGATTCCGTCTTAGATATTTACTATCTGATTCTACAGACGATACTCCTATTTTTTTAACCGGGAATTTTAATTTTGGGGACGGAAATGATATAAATAATATAGACAATTCATTTGCTAAAAAATTACTAATGATAAGGAGTGCTGATTTCAAGAATTATACGAAAAGCATTAATGAAAAATTTAAGAATTATGGAGACGCAATAACAAATTTTATACGTAGTTGTACGATTTTATATTATTTATCTGGTGGTAAAGGAAAGTATGGTAGATTTAATTTAACTAAACTTAAGGGCGATACATTTCCTCTTGTGCGTGATGGCGAAAGCTTTGATGCAAAAAGATTCAATCAACTTATTTTTAAGACAAGACGATTAGTATTTTGCCCAGAAGACGAGATATCCGAAATACAATCAATTGAACATAACGACAATTTTCCCAATTTTCCAGACAGTATAAATCCGTCGAATAGTTGCGCAATAGGTAGTATTTTTAATATATCAACCAAGATTGTTAATCAGCATATAGCAACCATAACATCCGACATAAATATTCAAAAACAAGCACAAAATAATGAAGATATAAGTCATTTATTACACGGTATAGATGAAGATGATGAAGATGATGAAGATGATGAAGATGATGCAACCGGCGATAAGCCGAATTTTTCAATCACTTCATCAAGTGACGTAAACTCTGAAAAAATTATTCCTGACGTAATAAAAGAGAGGAACAATACGTCGTATAGTAAACAAAAATCATTTTTTGCGTCCCCATATCCCAACCACGTAGAAGTTTGTCAATCGGGTGAAAGTTATTATAAGTATTTAACGACTACACCAATGGATAAATGGAATGATGGAGATAATCAATTCAATGTATATTCTGACCACGCGCCAATTAAGTTCTCAATAGATAGTGATATAAACACTGCGACAGGAAAACATAAATGTAGTGCTGGGGGTGGAGCACATGTAGTAGGAACACAATCAGGTGGTGGGTTGGAAGAAATGGAAGGTGGTGGTGCAAATGATATAAAGTTGATATCTTGGAATATTGCGAATAAATGCTTTAAAGGTGAAAGTTATTACAGTCATAAATTTGTATGTGACTCTGCAAAAACTAAGTGCGTGGAAACCGATGACCAATATAATACGCGATTATCGAATATTGCAAAAGCTATTGACACTATGATGATGAATAATAATTACAAATATACATTAATTCAGGAAGGGCCTTTTATTGTTAAAGATGATATAACTAATTTCATAAATATTATAAACACTCGTAAAAATACAAAAGTTAATCAATCAAGTATTCAAAGCGGAAATAAAACATTTTATTCTCAATTTTATCTAGTAACTAGAAAAGAGGATACAGATGTATATGATAGTGCGGGATTAATATCTCTTGGTAGTAAAGGTACAAAGTTATTTTCTGGTTTTGCCGAAAATATGTTAACAAATATATCATCGACAATAAAAGTTACTAATTATTCAAAACAGGACATAGATGCTGATTTTTCAAAGATTTGGTTTTTTATAAATAAAACAAAAAAGATAATACTTATCCCGGTCCATTTCCCTTTACCTCCTGATAAGTCTCCTATACAATTTATGTATCAGAGACAAGAACAAATATACACTTTTATGAATGCTATTGTAAAGACATTTAGAACAAGTACATACACCTTAATAAAAGAGTATAAAGACTATGATATCGTTTTTTCGGGCGACTTTAATATAAATATGCTACAAAAATTCCCTTCGACAGTACCACCTACATTTTTAAAATGCGATGTTGCTGGTCAAGAAACGATTATATACACAAATAAGGATAATGCGCCATCATCATTTGGAGGGGATAATAAAGGAGAATATAATCCAACAAATATTGATTTTGCTATTTATTATCCAAAAGTTACAATGAAAGCGCCTGTGTCCGTGAAGGCTTCCACTATACCTGCTTCATCGTCATCATCATCGCGACCGGGATCGCCACCATCGCCATCATCATCGTCATCATCGTCATCATCGCTACCAGGACCGCCATCCCCATCATCTCGACCGTCACTAAGACCCAAACTCACTGCCAACTTATCCACAGAAAAATTAGAAGCTCTTTCAACGACGAAGAATATAGATGTAACGTCTAAAATAGCAAAGGTCGATAATATATCATACAAGGTGGAGCAAGATATTTTTAATTCGAAACCGGACTTAAGCAAAGTAAATATATTAAAAAAGAATGTATCAATTATTGGTACGGATTATAATAAATTATATTCAGATTCGGGTATAATGCCACCAGGTTCAGCAACGTTGATTAATATAAGTGAAGCGCCTATTTACGATATTATGTACGATGCCGCAAACTCAACAGCTACAACTTTAACAACTAAAAGTAGTTCATCGTGTGTTGTTAACTATATGATTCAAGCTTCTCCTGCGCAAGCTGGAACCGGTGGGCTAATAACGCAAGATACTGTATCCAATTCAATAATGAATTCTCTCATTTTAGCTGCTCAAAATGGTGCCAAAAATGTGATTATTCCATTTATAGGGGGTGGAATATTCTTAGATGAATTACAAAGGAAAATCGGGTCTGGGTATTCATTGGTAGAACACGCTAGAATATTGGTAAAAGGTGTAACAAAATACTTCGATTTTGTTTCTAAGCAAGAAGCCGCGCAACTTAATATAAACGCCAAATCGATTGAGACAATATTATTTTGCCCATTTAATACTTCGAACGTAGATGAAAAAACACCACTAGACAATGCTATCGCAGCAAAGAATTCTGTATTTAATGGAAAATGTAAGGTAAACACTACAAACGGAAATATGAATATAATAAATGCAACAATAAATCAATGTAAAAACGGTACGAAAAATATTGCTATAGTGAATGCAGCAAATGTAGAGCTGGGATTTGGTACAGGTATTTCTAGTATGTGCTATGCAGCTATTAACAAGGATAAAAAAAAGCAGGATGAATTACTAGATATTAAAACCCAATTTGTTACTGCTTATAAAAGATATATAAAAGGTAATAATTATGCATCATCGTATCCAATGGCGTCCTCATCACGCGCACCTGCATCCGGAACAACACCGACAGTGCTGCTACCCGGACCAGCATCCACATCATCACGCGCACCTGCATCCACATCACCACCAAAATCAAGACCTGCATCACCACCTGCATCCGGATCAACATCCCCACCAAAATCAAGACCTGCACCCCCATCAAAAAGTGCAATTCAAATGTTAGAAAAAATAGATAGTGGCGTGAGAGCAACTGTTGATGATTTTTTACAAGCACAAGCAGGTAATAGTGAACCTCCTGTTAGTTATACAACAGCATTAAAAGAAATACAAGGTGGTCAAAAAAAAACACATTGGATTTGGTATATAATACCATCAGATATACACGCCGGTTCTTCCATAATGTCCGTATTCTATGGCATTGGACCGAATGCTACTAATAGTGCAAAACAAGAGAAAGTCAAGGTTCTAAGCGTAGATGATTATTTAAGCAATAATACATTACGCGACCGGTATACAGAAATAGTAACTGCAATTGGTAAAAAATTAGGAATTTATTTATATAATAATAATAATAGAGTAATTCAACATAACGATGACAAGGCAAGACTGTTTCTTATTAATTTAATGAGTGGAGAGACCGATTACGCCAAATTGACAAGTTCAGTTCTTAATTTTTATGATAAGCTAATTGGGTATAATAATGATAGAGATGTGTTATATAGGACTCTAAAGTATTTTTATGACAAAGAATCAGGAACAACGCTAGGTATGGCGCCCCCGTCTTTACAACCAGCATATGTAGTTCCCAAAGTTACAACAGTTGGTGCGCGTATATTTACTTTGGGCCAAATTAAAACGATGATTGTAGATGGTAGTACGTCAAATCCTAAAAGTATTTTTCTAATAAATGGAGGTAGTTTTAATCCACCGCATATAGGGCATATTAAAACATTTGAATTAGCGTATCAGCGACTTATGCAAATGGAACAATTTAAAAGCTACCGGGTATATGGTATAATGGTTGTTTCTACGCGTGATCATATTGCAAGTAAAGGGGTACTCGAAAATGCTATAATTTCATCTAGAGATAGAATAGAATTATGCAAACTTGCTGCTGATAGTTATAAATGGGCGAATTCGAAGGTGTTTGGTCCAAATAATATATTTATATATAATACACCTGATGTCAATCCAACCAGAACAATAATTCGCACTATTGGTACAGATAATATGTATTATTTATCGGGGTCAGATTATTATCTAAATACGTACTTGAAATCTAATCGTTGGTATAAAATAATGTATGTTATGAGAAAAGGGGACGAAGAAGCAATAAATAAAATATCACCTAACACAAATGAAATACAAATACGTCCTGATAGTTCAGATGTGTCATTAGATTTATCATCAACAAAGATTAAAAAACAAATATTAAGTTTAGTCGCCGACAACACTAGAAGACAATTACAGAAAGATATTCTTAAGGAGGTTGGGGAGGGAGTTTACTGTAAGTTACAAACATTGCAAATAGATGAGTCGTCGCATACTGGTTATTTGGTACCGAGTAATCTTTATGGGAATATATGCGGTACAGTATCAAGCCCTCCCGCTATTATTGCGCCACCTCTAGTTGCACACGCGCCGGCAGTTAGACAAGCACAGTCTCAAAGATATTTATCTGTACCTTTACATAATGAAGGAGGAAGTTTTTGTTACTTTAATGCGGCACTTCAGTTATTATTTTCAATTGATTCTATAAGGACTATTATAGGAAACGGCATTAATCAAAAAATATTTAATGAAATTATAAGTAATTATAATAGTAATTCTAATAATAAGGGAGATGAATGTCTGGAGAATTGTCAACAAATACTTTCAAATTCATATTCTATATTACGTAGGATGTATGAACAAATAAGTAAAGGTGATTATGTAGCAAAAAAATATGATAGTTTTAAAATAAATATAATTAACAATATTCAGGGCTTTGATTTGGGGCAACAAGATTCCCAAGAAGTTTTAAATAGTATACTTGTAGCTCTAAAAAAAATACCTATTATTCATGATAGTATATGCTTTAATTTTTATTCAGTTGTATTATGTAAAGGATTAGGTGTACGCAGGAACTATGGTGAATATAATAAGACTACTAGGGATGCGATTAAAAATTATAACATTAGTAATATAAATGATATATTATATATAAATGAAAATACATCTCTAGCTTTGAGACAAGATACGATGTTGAAGTTGGATATACAGCAACGGTACACCAATATAAATGAATGTATCGCTGGATATTTTACTGAAGTACGTTTTGGTGGAGGAGGTTCTGATGTTAGAATACCTGAGTCATTAACAAAAGTGTGTAATGCAACAAACATAAGACAAAAGCAACAAATATTTATTAATGATGGTCAAACTTATTTAATTATTCAGTTAAAAAGAATGTCAAATCACGGTATATATATAACACGAAACATCGATATTACAGGGAACAATGAAGAAATAATTATAACCCAAAATGGCGTACAAATAAGATTTAAATTAAGAGGAGTTATATGTAAATCGGGGTCAGCTGGAGGTGGACACTATATATATGTATCTATGGAAAATGGTAGAAGAATAATTTATGATGACGCAGCACCACCAACAGAAGGCAATATTAGCACTAAGTTTGATCTATTGACTGGTATTGAAAATATAATGAATACTAGAGGATATGTATTGTTATATAAAAGAGTTGATGCTGCAGCAGGATCCGGAGACGGATCAGGAGCAAGAGCCGGGGTAAGAGGGGGAGTAGCAGCAGCAGCAGCAGCAGCACCACACGGTGGTAATATAACAAAAAAATATAATAAATCATCTACATTTGATGTAAACAAGAAAACGAGAAAGACGAATAATAAAAATAACCATAGCCCAAAAAGTCCAAAAGGTCTAAAAAATCACAAAAATAAAACTCAACACTTTAAAATAGTGAGAAATGGTAACAATAATACAAGAAAGAAATAGAAACAATAAACACATTATCATATATTTAATATCCAAGATTTGTTAATTGATATTAAATATACACACGCACGTGTATAAAACGTATATAGAAGCATTACATATAATTGTCGGCGTCATCTCCAAATATTTCTTTAAATGCAATCATCATTTGCTCGAGATATGACAATTTTTTACATAATGAATTACAAACATTTTCAGAAATAGCAATTGCCAATTCAACGCGGCAGAAAAACTTGGAAAATTTCATATTTTCCTTCTTCAATATTTTATTAATTTCGTATATTTCTTCACCTCCAAAAAATTTATTATCTACACTTAATACTCTACTACATAAAGTGTCTATTTCACCAACAATGACTTCTTTTTGCTCATCATTAATCGCTGGTTTTTCAATACAAATCCTGTCTGATAAATTTTCAACAATAAACAGCGCCAAGTCGCGATAATTTTTACTTACAAGAACTTTAAAAAACATAAAAAAAACATTTTGTTCTTCGCGTGTCATTGTACCAATAATTCCGTAATCAATTACACCGATTTTAAGTTTCGGAGGAAGTTTGATGATGGCGCCAGTGCTTGTGTCAGTGCCAGTTTCTAGCTCATCCTTCATATCCTTCGCATCCTTAATAAAAATAACATTTCCAGAATGTAAATCTGCGTGGTAAATTGCATCATAAAAAACACACTTCAAATTAAAACGCGACAAAATCTTTGAGTATTCATCTTTATCTTCGCTATCTATATTTTCAATACGCTTACCTTCAATATAATCCATTACAATTACTTCTGGATTACTATCTGTAAAATAAGAGTACACTTTAGGTATACAGATATTTTCAACATCTTTAAATTTTTCATAAAACATCTGTATATTTTTTACCTCATTTGAAAATATCAATTGGTTCAACATAATTTGGTAATTCTCTTCAAATAAATCATTAATATTTAAGTCGCTCAAATAGGGCATATGTTTTGTAATATTAATTAAAATCTGTAACTCTTCCATAGACCGTTTGAATTTAATTTCAATATTTTTGCGACGGTATTTGACGATGATGCGCTTTCCATTTAATCGCCCATTATATACAAGAGCAATATTCCCCGACTTAATTGGTTGTTCGTTATCTATCAAAAGTTCATCACCATTTGCTCTAGCAATATTTATCAAATCGTACAAACCATTATAATCTATTTCTGTTGTATCGTATGTAACTTTATCTGTGTATGTTATAAAATAATTAAAAAGGTCTTTATCCATAATATTATTATTATTGGCAAATGCTTGAAAGATTTTTATAAAAAAAAGATTTTTCTCAGAAAGTTTCGTAGTGATATTTTTTATCATATAATTATAATTTTCAGGTGTTTTTTTTGAACACTTATAAATTAGAAAATATTTCAGATATATCCCGATACAACTCGATATAAACCAGGATTTAGATATACCCTTGCATATCGATGATGATTTTAATCGTGTAATAACAGATGAAACATTATATAAAAATTTCTTATATTTATTTGAAACAGGAATAGAATTTTTATATACGTTGTCTTTATCGGTCTCATCATCCAGACCGTCCAGGTCGTCATCTTCATCCACAATATTTATTAGTTCCTTGTCTAACTTATCTTTATCGATGTTATTAACATTATAATTAAGATTCGTGGATACTCTTTTATACATTTGTTTATTATTGGATACTATAATAGTAATATATAAAGGTAAAATCTTTATATATTTTATATTTTATATTTTATATTTTATACTCTATACTTTATACTCTATATTTTATACTCTATACTTTATACTCTATACTTTATACTCTTATTGCTTCAATAAATTGTTTCAAATGTAAAAACATTTTTTTCATAATAAGTCCTAATATATTTTCCATATAAATAGGTAGACTATGCTCTAAGTCTAATTTAAACAAATGATATATATTTACTCTATGATTAGATTCGAAATTTACAACCATAGTCGAAATTTTAGTTGTTACCTTTTCGTAGTTAACTAATTCGTCAGGATATGGATAATCAATATCATAACTATTATATGTTTTCTTACCATTTTCAATATGCTCTATTACTCTAGTATACATATATTTGGGTTTGATACCCAATTCCTTTCCAAATGGTTTAAACAGAAATAAAATATCTATTTCATTATTTGATAACCAATTTTTTATTTCTATTTTTTCAAAATTATCCTTATTCAATTCATATAGAATGTTATACATTTTTAAATTTATTATATTATATAAATTGTAGTTGGCGTTATCCAAATAAAGCTGTAAAGAATATATCTCACTTTGTTTATCGCGTTTCAAGTGAACATTTTCTTTTAAACATACATTTTTAAAATCACAAATTAAATTTTCACTTTTTCCATTTTTATTATCTTGCAAACACATATTTGTTGACATTTCTAAAATATATAAATAATATTATAAGTTAATAATAACTCATTAAATACTTATAAATGATAATATTATTTTAATAATATTATTATATAATATCGTATTATATAGTATATATTATATAAAAGTTTTATGTCTGACAATAGGAAGACGCTAAAAATAAAAAAACATACAAAGCGGGTGAAACATAATAAAAAATTCCCCACTAGAATTCGTTTGTATTCTACACCTCGTGTTGCGCAAAAAATGGCGTATAAATATTTAGGAAAGACTGCAAAATTATATCCAGCAAATAATCCCGAAAAAAAATACAAAATTTTCGACCATAAAAATAATAAATGGATAAATTTCGGACAAATGGGATATGAAGATTATACTAAACACAAGGACAAGAATCGTAGGAAAAATTATCTTACACGTACTAAATTTATGCGCGGTGACTGGAAAAATAACAAATATTCAGCTAATAATTTAAGTAGAAATATTTTATGGTAACACTTTATAGTAACACTTTATAGTAACACTTTACCTGATACGACTATATATCAAATATTTTATCTATATTCGTAATAAGATTCACCTTTTCTAGTACCGAATCGCGGTTTATTTTATATTCATTCCTATAATACTGTGGGTTTCTTAACACACGATGGATTAATACTATATCAGTATTAATATTACCTGTAAGGCGTATCGTGTGTTTTGGAAAATATTCATTTACCTTTTTACATCCCCAATATATGGGAATCGTATTATAAATAAGGGGGTTGATTAATTTTTCCGTGAAATAGTGGTCGTGGCTTGTATTTTCAATTGCAATTGTAAAAGCATATTCTTTGCACATTTCGCTCATTGAATTAAAATTGCCCTTTATATATTGACTATTTTCACCATCACTGGTCGCGCCCATACCTATACCCATACCCATACCAACAACCTTTTTTCTCCTATATTCGTCTGCTCCATTTCCCCAAATATCAATCGGCCAATTATATTTCAAAATATGCGATACAAGAGCGTGTCTATAAATATGCCCGGTCGTATTTTTCTTATAGGATACCATAATTGACATTAGTTTTGGTTTTTGATTTGAAGGAATCAAAGTATTTATAGGCGGGGGTATATCGTGAAATAAAAATCCGTGATTCCCTATAAATGTTGTCGATGGCAAGTTTCCAACGCTCCCAATAAAATATTTACCAATATGCTCAATAGCATATTGTATAAAATTATTATGGTTTAATCGTAAATAAGAATTATCAGGTGGTTCTTGGGCAAAACCCACCACATTTGTTTTTTCCACGTGTAAATTCGGCGGTACAGGACAATTCAATAAAATAGCGTGTGTATACGTTTCTGTAGTAGTAAAATATATTTTCTTATGTTTACCATAGTATTCGACCGGATTATACAATCCGATATTTTCATAATTCTTTTTACAATGTCCTGAAACACAATAATCGCTAAAAAATTTGATTCTGATATATTTTCGCTTTATATTTTCAACTATTCTCCGAAAATCATCTGTGGCGTAACACATATTATAACTTTCCAACGATAGTGGTGATGTATGTTTTACAGTTATGTCCGATATATTATATAAAACACCTTGTTGAATAGCATTCTGTATCCATAATACATTTAATTCGCATCCTTTATGCGCGCTTATTTCGCAGAGCTCAAGATATTTTAATATCCCACGTTTAAAAATAACCGTAGAATTAATAAAAGGGTTTATCTTAAATAAATTATAATTATATAATCCATCAAGAGGTATATTTGATACTTCGTCATTATACACGCTTTTAGTACCAAGTACCTCTATTCTTTTAAATTCAGCGAGTTTTGATGCCTGTATTTCTAATTTATTAGGTGTCCATATATCCATCGTGTCCAATAAAGCAATATAATCGTAGATACATTTTTCATCGACAACTTTCGAAAGGGCTTCTGTATATTCATCGACGTCGGGATAATTTATAATTATAATTTTGTATTCATCTTTTTCCACACCTGTATCTGTCTCGAACTTGGAATTGTATTTTGTTTCATATTTTTTAAGTTCATATGTTAGTTTATTTGCATAAGCAATATTGTGTATATTTGTATTATCGTAACCATATAACACTATTCTCAATTCCCATTTTTTATATGTTTGCTGTACAACTGAATGGATAGCTTCTTCTATGTGTATATAGTTATCATTATCGCTATTTTTTATCCATTCTACTATATTAATCAATGCTACTATTGAAATCATCGCGTAGATATTGTAGGGTATTGTAGGGTATTGTAGGGTATTGTAGGGTATTTGTTATTAATATACGTGTATTGTATATTAATAATAACATTTATATTTATTATCTTTGTGAATATTAAATTATTAAATATATGATTAAATATCTAAGCTAATTGTATTTTTCTCAGATTTAGGTTTACGTTTTGTTCTACTGGGCATATTATCATTTTGAAGGTCTTTCAATTCGGAAATACTAATAGTGCTACCTTTATCCTCGGATGCGTTATTGTTATTGTTATTCGCCGTTCCCGACATAGAAGCATTACTGTTATTTGAAGTAACATTTACTGTTTTCGTTTTCAATCCTGAAAGAATATTGCTAATATCCGATGGCCCTCTCATTTCAGGTCTCGGGTTCTGAGGAATAGGTGGAGGAGGAGCACGCGAAGGCGTTTTATTCTGGAACGGGTTTATAAAATTATCAGAAAGATTTACACCATCATTTAAATTTCCTCTACCAAAATTAAGATCGGGGCGATTTGAAATATCACCTTCTCTTCTAGGAGCAGGAATAGAATTAGGACCTTTTGTTGCAACAGGCGCAGGTGGAGGTCGCTGATTATTGAAGTTACTAGACATTGGAGGACCGCCGCCTCCGCCTCCGCCTCCGCCTCCGCCTCCACCCATCATATCCCCCATAAAGTTACCAAAATTGGGTGCTGATTGCGACATTGTATTCACAGCCGCTTGTGTAAACTGTTTCATCAGTTCAGGATTTTGTCTCATAATATCGTCCATACCGGGCATAGCAGATTTAAACATTGTATTTGTCATATGAAGCATAATCGCGCTTCCACCTAGCTGAAAAAGCAGCTTCAATTCAGGTGCCATCTTTGCCTTGGATTTATATTTCTCGTGTAACTCGGCAAAAATTTCATCATAATCATCAACATTTTCATTAATCTGTTCAGACCAGCCATCAAGTTTCAGGTCAAATGGGTCGAATTTATTATTTAAAAATTCAATGCCCGTGATTGCAGTCATAAGCAACTTTTGCTGAAATTTAATACTATTTTTCTTCTCTCTTTCTTCTACATGTGTTTCATATTCGCCCTTCATTTCCAACAAAGATGACTCCATCGTATATTTTTTCGTTAGACGTACACCTTTTGTTTCAAGCTCTTCTAATCTCTGCAACATTTTGAATTTCTCGCGAAGAAGCTCCTCTTTTGTCATTTGTGGTGTATTATCGATGGGAGCATCGGGGTTCATAGGAACATTGCTAAACTTTCCAAATCCATCCCACGTTTTTTTATCAGTATCCGTATTTGCCGTAGAAGCACCGATTCCTATACCACTTGTATTTGACCCGCTAATATTTCCATATTTCGTTTCTGAAAATCCACCATCACTTGCATCATCTCCGCCGCCATAATTGTTCAGTTTTATTGAACTACTGCTAAAAAGGTCAGACTTAAAATTAGACGAAATCTTATTAGAACCGATTGTATCGGTCAAATCGTTAAGTTCATTTTCGATATCATTTAAATCGTCTAAATCAATGTTTATATCGCCACCTTTACCACCACCGCCTCCGCCGTTCTTTAATTTATCATTCATTAATAACTCTAAACCGCCTCCAAAATTTACTGATTTTTTATTACTGCTGCTACCACCACCACCACGTCCGCCGCTCATAAAATTAGTATCAAGTTCTGATAAATCTCCGATATCAATGATCTCTGCCATAGTTGTATTATTAATAAATTAGAACTTTAATTTTAAGTTTGTGCGCATTATAATATATAATATTTCATTGTTCTATTATTATAAAATTACAAATATACTATAATAATATGTACACTTGTAAATAAATATTTTTATTGGTATTTATTATTCGGTTAATGTATCAGCCTGAGCATTCGCATCAGTATTCGCATCAGCATTCGCATCAGTATTCGCATCAGTATTCGCATCAGCCTCATACTTAATCGTTATCATATTTTTCAAAGTAAGATAATATACCCCTTGTAAAAAACAATCCGCCAAATCATCTTTCTTCTTATTTTTATCTAAATATCCCCTATACTCATTTAATTGTGGCAATGTTTCTAAAAGTTCTTTTGTTACTTCAACACTTTCAATTTTTCTCTCTGTATAGGTAGTCTTTTTCTTTGTCATAAACATTTTTAATTTATTTGCCGCCGAAATAAATTCTATATGAGGTGTATGTTTCATTATAAAGTATTGGGCTATCATACCTTGAAGCGTCTTCATTCTGCTCGCTATTGTGCTTATCTGATTCTCAATAATTACAATATCTATATTATATTTATCGTCTAGGGATGATGTATTCGCCAGCCCTCCCATAATACTTGGGTGTTCATTATAAGGAATTACAATTTTATCTAATTCTATCATCATATTTTTTCCAAGTGTTACTAAATCCATATCGGTTGCACGGACATTTTCTATATTGTCCAGGTAGTTGTTATCCAGTTCGAACTGTATCATATCTATCATTTTATCTTTCGAAATTTTCTGTCGGGGCTGTGACTGTGACTGTGACTGTGGTTGTCCGGGTATACAAACCCCTTTTATTTGATATTTATCGATAATGGCTTGTATATCTACTAGTTTACTCTTTCGTATTTTTTTAATGTCTAAATCACTGGTTGGTATTTTCAACTTTGATTTCTTCGCGTGTTTTTTACAATAGTATTCGATGTTTATGATTTCGTTTTCGTTTTCGTTTTCGTTTTCTACATCTACATCTACATCTACATCTAGACCTATTGTCTTTTTAGCCTTACAATATTTCGCATCATTTATACAAGATTGTACGCCGACTAAATCCCCGTTGTTACATTTTCTAACTATCGGAGTACATAGGTTAATAACATCCCATTTTAGTACTTTATAATCGTCACAATTATCTCCTACTTGAAATAAGCAATATGCTAGATTTTTCATACCCACATCGAAGCTTAATACACGTGTCATTATATATAAGTATTGATACTAATATTGATACTAATATTGATACTAATATTGATACTAATATTGATACTAATAGTAGTATAACTCTCATCCTTTATATTTGTTTATCCTTTTTTTATATATCTCGATTTAGGGACTCGCCTTGTTCCGTGCAAGTGTTTACGCTTCGCGTGTAATGCCATTTTATATGCTCTGCTTGTATTATGATTACAGCCTTTATTTAATATATGAAAGTCAACCGCAGCTGCTTTACCACCTGTCACGGTACTAGCAAGTCGTGCTCTACCCCAAGATTGTGCACTCTGATTCGGGCGACTTCCTGATGAATAATATGCACCTTCGCCTTTCTTTTCTATTGCTCGTAAGGCGGCAATACTACATCCTGTTTTTTTCGCTAATTCTTTTGAAGCAGTTATATTTTCAATAGCATATATATGTCTAGCACGCAAAATATGTTTTGAAACTTTATGAGGATATGAATCAACACGTTTTCGTGTATAATATTTTTTCTTGGTATATAATTTTCTTGATTTGTCGAGCTGTTTTTTCTCGTATATAGTATCCCGACGAGATAATTTATGTGGTAAATATTTTAATGCGTAATATTTCTTTAATTTCATTTTATTTTTATGTTCTCTATACTTTAATAGTCTTACAGGTATATCGTATATAGTATATATTATATAGTATATATTATATCGTATATATTATATCGTATATATTATATAGTATATATTATATATTATATATTATATATTATTTAATGATTAAAAACATACCTTTCAGATTCATATTTATAATTATTGTAGTCATAGGTATAATATTAGCATCTGACTCGTTAATAAATAAGTATGTGTATAACCGCGGTAAACCGATTAATAAAGTAGTAATCCCTGATATTATTCAAGAAAATACACCCAAAATACCATATTTAGATGTTATCAGTGACATATTCATTTGGGTTGTTAGTTTTATTTTTATAGTACTATTCTTATTTAATGGACAATATAAATATATAATATTTTATTTTATAATATTTTTATTAATGCGAATGGTCACATATATCTATTTTATATCTACTACGCTACCTGATAGTAGCAAGAGTTGTGTTTTTGGTTCTAATTTTTTAATTACGTGGATGAATATGGGTTCGTGTAATAATCTCGGGATAAGTGGTCATTTCATAAACATCGTTTTTCTGCTCGGACTCCTTAATCGGTATTATGGTTCATCGTATTGGCTATTATACATAGTAATATATCTATTAGGGTTTATGTTGATATGCGTATCTAGAAATCATTATACAATTGACTGCCTAACATCTACATTTGTTGCATTATTTTTTATCTATGAAATAAATAATATACAAAAAGGATTAAACTATATTATAGGTAAAAAATATTTTAACTTATAAAAGTAAAACATTGTTTATTTGGAGACACTATGCAATATAAAACTGATTAATTTGCTCTAGGTACACCCTGTGACATATATTGAGCCTGTGAAATAGATGGAGATATCATACGACTCTGTAATTCGTATCTAGAAAGATACATATTTTTAAGATCACTAGTTTCGTATCCAAATGGCTGGTTATTATCAAGCGGAGAAGCGAACACATATGGTGTATTCGACTGTGACACTGGATTTTGCGAACCAATATACTGTGGAGGGCAAGCACCGCAATTATTGCAAGCGGATATCGAATTTGCCTCAATTATTTTAGTGGCATTTGCCTGTAGAAATGAGCGATAATCCCAGTTTGAGTTTATATTATTATTTTCTCGTATTTTTTCATTAATAACAGCGCCAGGTTGCCAAGTAGCAAAGTTGCGACCATCATCCATTATAGGCGGAAAATTAAAATGAATATTATTTGAACCTGCATAACAAGTACCCCATGACATTTACAATATATGTATTATATATACTAAAACTATATACTAAACCTATATAAAAATAATATTACTAAAAAATAATATTATTTTATCATTTAATTTATGAAATATGTATTATCTTAATTATAGTTAATTATATGTGAACTATATGTTAACTATGTGTTAATTACTGCTGTAAATTCTTAATAAGTTCTTTTTTAGTAAGTTTATTAATCGCTGCCTCGTTGATATTTTTTCCTTCAATCAATAGTCGTTGTTTATAGTGTTGACGAAGTGACTGTACGTTCATTCCATTAAAATCCTGGTGCGTATCTGAAACATTAGATTTAAAAATAGTTTTAACTGATATTTCGTCGGTCTTGAGGTTTCCATTATCATCACTTGTGGTTAATTTGGGTTCAACTGTTTCTAAATTCTCTAAATATTCTACACCATTAACAACACTTGTTACTTCTTCTAAGCTTCCCATATTATTGATATTATTATTGTCCGAACCGTCGTCGTCGTTATTATCATTGTGTTCGTCGTTGTCATCGTTGTCATCGTCGTCATCCTCATCGTCGTTGTCGTCGTCGTCGTCGTTATCTGCCTCACTATCGCCTTCGTCCTCATTATCTACAACATTTTCGTTATGAGAAGGATAAAGGGGATGACTCAATTCAATCACTTTAACATCGGGACCGGTTAAATGCTCAATAGTCTGAGATTCGATATTTCCGCCAATGATAATCTTTTTTGTATTATACGACTCTTCATCATCAGATTCACTTCCACTATCGCCGTCGCTATCACTTCCACTTCCACTTCCACTATCCGATTCACTGTCATCATCGCTATCATCGTCATCATCAGATACATCAATTAATTCGCTATTATTTACTTGTTTATATCTTTCAATGTCTTGATTTATATCCGGCAATTCGTCAAGGCTGCATACTCCACAACCTCCGCTCATATCGTTTATATTCCGTACTTGACAGCGAGGGTTATTCATTGACATAATTACACTCTGAAGTACTTTGGCATGCTCACGCTGTGTAAGTTCTAAAACCCTACACTTGTATTTTATATAATAGTATAAAGCAGCCCCAACAACTAATGTAATAAGTAAATTAAAAATTATTTGATTATTAAAAAGTGCCATCTTTTATTATTATACATAAATAAAAATAAAAATTTTAACGCTTTATTATATTTTCTTGTTCTTATTCAAATTTATGACTATAATATAAAAATCATACATACCGCATCGTTTACTAAAGCATAGTAAGTAGTTGTTTTGTCTTTTCAATAATGGATTCAGGATATTCTAAATCATATAATACCTTTATACCGCCTTTAATTTTTGAAATACCTTTCTTATATTTATACATATATTCTACATTATAGTCCGATTTTACGTTTACTTCCATATGATAATTTTTAACATTTTTATTCGTCTTAAGATTCTTACACAATTGTATATAATGCGTAGTAAGCATCAAATCCACATTTTTCATATTTGAAATATGGTCTATATATCCATATGCGCTCGCTACTGCCTCATAAGGGTTTGTACCTGAATATAATTCATCAAATATGCAGAAATGTTTTTTATCCTTTTCTTTCTCTAAACAATCTAATATTTCTTTGCATCGCCTAGACTCCGCCTGAAAAAGACTATCCCGTCCGGATGTATCGGGGATGTTCAAATAACAATGTAAATAATCATAAGGTGTTATCTCGGCATTTTCGTAATATCCATAACCAATCTGCTGTGATAATATAATATTCAATAGTATAGATTTAATAACAGTAGTTTTACCTGCCGCATTTGGTCCTGTTATTATTATTTTCTTATCTATAACAACATCATTTTTAATCGGGTTCTCATAGGGTGGATAATAAATATTCATAAATTTGGTTACTTTTTTCGTAACAGTACCCGATTGTTCACTTGTGTCTGTCTTATCGGATACTTCTGATTTTGTTGATGTTGCAGACGTTGCAGATGTTGCAGATGTTGCAGACGTTGTCGATATATTTTTTGATTTCTTTTTCTTCTTATCTTTATCTTTATCTTTATTTTTAGGTTTAGATTTAGATTTAGATTTAGATTTAGATTTAGGGCTCGTGCCAACGTCAGTAGCATCTTCCGCTTCAGTTGCGGTTTTGTCGATATAAACGCACGTATTTATTCTGCCACTATCGATTAGAGATTTTATTTCATCGACATGTTCATAATAAGCATTAAAACCGAAGCTATAATTTACACATTCCTTGATATCATTATCAACAAATAGCTCATAATTTATTTTCATTATTTTTCCAATATTCATAAGTTTACTAAATGAAAGTTTAAATGGTTTTATACCACTAAACGTATCACATAATGTTTCCAATTTATCTTTTCTATGTTGCAATTCCTGTCTAAATTCGCTATATGTATTTAGATTGCCTGTAATCTTCAAAATATGCGACATATTATTTATGGTATATGTGAAATAATCTCGAAGAATAAAAATATTTTTATGAATAAGTATCATATTTTTATAAAACCTATGGCACGACATTATATTCTGGTAGACTTGAACAACATAAAATATAAACGACATCAATATATAAATACGCTTGTCCCACGATAAGCTAGAAAAATCCATCAATGAAAACATTTTACCAATAGGATGTGTCGCAAATATTTTTTTAAGTGTCGAAATATATCCAGATACAGTGACTTCTATCTTTTGAAATCTAAGAATAAAAAATGGAATAATCATCAAAATAATCGGCGAAAGAAGAGAAATAACCGGTGAGGATAAATTATAAACACTCAATAACTGCATAATACCGGGAGATTTATTAAGCCTTTCTAAAATAGGTATGTCAATATAATTAAATCTTTGTTTGAAGTTTACATCGCCCGCGATATCGACCCATAATTTATCTATTACGTCATATACTTCGTGAGGATTTATGGTCATTTCAACTCCGCCTCCACCGACATCTCCTATAATTTTAACAGGCGCCTTTAAATCCCCACCATACTGGTTTTCGTATGATTTATAAAACTGCTGCGACTCTTTTAAAAAAACAACATCGGTGGTATAATATCTACTCCAATCATTTAAAAATCTTTTACCAAACGTTGATTTCGGTTTAAAAATTGTAGCATACAACGAATCACCTAAAGGGTCTTTCGATTCGATTAATTCTAAATCATTTAAAATATTTTGATTTATTTCCTTTTTATCTGCCACATATGAAATCGGTAATCGAAATGATGTTTTATTATTTTTAAATATACTATTAATGTCACTCTCGCATTTACTTTGTGTACTAGCATCGCCGTTAGTGTCACTTGTGTGTATGTTCCCACTATTTTCCATAGTCTTGTTCAACTCTTCTAATTTCTTTAATTGTTCCTCTTTTAATTCTGTTAAAAATTTTGCTATATCAATCATTTTATTATTTATATGAATGAACATTAATAATAAAATAAAAATACGAATATTTTCTGTTTTTGACAATATTCTAATCGATAATAATATTGGAAGGAAGCTCCTCAATAATTGTATGATAATGTCGCTCAATCTCCTTCATCGTTTTTACATCCCAACGTGTAACAAAATTAATCGCCGTTCCTTTGCGACCCCATCGCCCGGATCGTCCAATCCTATGAAGATAGTTATAGACACATTTCGGCAAATCAAAATTCAAAACCGTTCGCACATTCTGAACATCAATTCCACGCGATGTAACATTTGACGAAATCAGCACACGATGTTTCCCTGCTTTAAAATCAGTATACGCCTCATCGCGTTTCACTTTTTCCATATTGCTATGAATACAGCATACTGGAAATCCATCATTAATCATCGCCTCTGTCAGGTCTACAACACGCTTAATACTATTACAATAAATAATACATTGCGACATTGAGATAATATTGAAAATATCCTTTAATGTGGCATATTTTTGTGAATCGTCATTTAGCGCCACGTGATACTGCTTAATTCCCTCTAATGTAAGCAACTCTGACTTTACCAAAATTCTAACCGGATTTCGCATAAATTTATCCGTAAGTGTCTGTAACTCGTTTGGCAAAGTAGCGCTAAATAATCCAACCTGGACGTTGGAATTCAAAAATTGGAAAATATTATAAATCTGGTCCTTAAATCCGATAGACAACATTTCGTCCGCTTCATCCAGGATAAGCATATTAATATCTTTTGCAACGATATTATTACGACGCATCATATCATATACACGCCCAGGGCATCCGATAATTATATGCGGTACTACTGTCTTTAGTTGAAAGGCGTCCTCATCGGTAGATGTACCACCAATCAATACGTGATAACGAATATCTTTATTGATTACACCAATTCCTGAAATAACGCCGTGAATCTGTTTCGCCAATTCTCTTGTAGGTGCCAAAATCATCGCCTGAGTCTTGTTCACTTTTGGGTCTACATTTTGTAGAGCACCAATTGTAAAAACGCCGGTTTTACCCGTACCCGACTGCGCCTGAGCAATAATATCGCGCTTGTCAAACATAGTGAGAAGCGCCTTTTGTTGAATTACACTGGGAGTATCAAAGCCATACGCGTAAATTCCGCGCATAATATCCTCATTGATAATTCCTTCAAGGTCTTCCCATTTGTCAAACTCTTTAGGTTTATACTCTATACCATCGTCCACTTCCACAGCCGATAAAGCATCCGCGTCTGTAATAACATTAGAAGGGATATCTGTATTTGTATCTGCTACATTGTTCATCTTAGTGGTCGCAGTCGTCATATTCAAACCATCGCCTTCGTTATCTTTGACTCTTGAAATTATCCTATTATTTTTTCTATTATCGTATCTATTGATAGGGTTACCGTTACCGTTACCGTCACGATTATTAAACTGCTGCGGATGACCTTTATCACCGTCCTCGGTAGTTTTATATCTATTATTATATCTATTGCGATTCGTTGGGGGGTATTTTCCGGACATTCTATATTATATAATCTAATACATTTAAGTATTTATCAAATAAACATTTTATATGTAGATTATACATAGATTATACATAGATTATACGTATTTATTAAGATTTATCTATGATATTTGTTATATTTGACAATTCAAGGTCCTCTATATCGTTGAAATTGTATTCATCAAAATAATTTTTATCTCTAACATTTTCATTATTTGCAGCGTTAATATCACCACGCGTAGCTTTTACTTTCATAAACCAGTCTAATGACTGTATTGCGTAATGATTAAGATGTAAAGCCGAATTTTCAATTATATTTTCATTTATTTCCGTGAAATCCTTATTTTCGTGCATATGATTACTTTTTGAAATATATGAGGTTAAATAATTAGTATTTAATGTTTCTGAACGATGAATTCCAATTTTTACTAAATATTTTGTTCTGATAATCGTTTTACTGAATATATATTTTAATTTACCTTTGTATATAAAAGATCTAAATTTATTATTCTTATTATCGTTGTTATTAATTCGTTTTGTAAAAGCAGAAATTACGCTACTTGGTTGTTGTTTATCCATAGTATCAAAATCATTTGCACCGAACATTTTCCACGGAATAAATACCTGTGAAAAATTATTATGAACTTTGCCTAAAAAATCTTTAATAGAATTACAGTATTTTCTACCATATATGAATTCATCTAAGTCGCATACTATAGCCCATTCATAACGTCTACATTTATTCAGAAAATGTTTATTATATAATTCTACCTGTGCGTGCCTCTTATTGTCTTTTACCAAGTCTACTTTACCTGCTACTATATATGGCTGTAAGATGGAATAATATTCATCAGTACTTCCGTTATCAACGAGAAAAAACTTATCTACGCCCTGCTTTACATAATGCTCTATCCATTCTTTAAGAATATGTGATTCGTTTTTAAATATCGCTATCAAACACAGAGTTGTTGCCATTTTTGTATAGTATATATTGTATTTTTATATTAACATATTATAAAATACATATTATAAAATACATATTATAAAATAAATAAGTATACATTATATATAAAATATGGAAACTAGAAATGTTTATTTATACTGGACTGGAAAAGAATATTCACTTATTTCACTATTGCGAAAAATAATATATTTACATTCCACAAATAAAAAAGGTTATAAGGTAAATTTGATTACACCTAACAACATAACAAAATATATAAAATATATACCAAATTATTTTAACCAATTATGCCCGGCACACCAAGCAGATTTTGTACGTGTTAATGTTATTTGCGATTATGGAGGTATTTGGCTAGACAGTGACACTCTAGTAATAGATGCTCTAGACAGTTTATTTGACCTTGTTGAAAATAAAAATGGATTTTTCATAACAGAAAACAACACTATCTTATGGAATGGGATTTTTGGTAGTAAGCCGAATACGCCACTAATGATTGAATGGAAAAATAATATGATAAATTTATTAAATAAAACTCAAGGCGTTATTGGATGGACGGATATCGGGAATGAAATGCTTCAAACTATGAAAAATAAATATTCAAGTTTGTATGATAATTATCACATATTCAATGGATTAGATAATTTATACCCTGTAAATTGTGATAAATGCGAAGAAGAATATGTTTGTAAACCATACGATAATTATAAAAATATTATTCGCGAATATCAACCATTGACGGTATTAGTAAATTCTGTATATAAAAAATTACAAAATAAAACAGAACTCGAAATATTAAACGGCGATATGCCATTAAATTATTTTATAAACAAATCATTTGAAAATATGAATACGAGTAAAAATAAAGTTATATTTGAGAATATATATTCAAAAAAAATATGGAATAATGGTGACCCTAAAATACCTTTATCAGGTCCGGGTTCTTCATTAGAAAATTCATCTAATTGTTCGAAATTATTAAACGAATTTATATATAAAAATAATTGTGTATCCATTTTAGATTTAGGGTGTGGCGATTTAACTTGGATATCTAAAACAAATTTCTTTAATGACAAAAATATTACATATACAGGCGTTGATATAGTTGAAAACATACTTGAATCGCACTCTGTAAACCACCCAAACCATACATTTATATGTAAAGATTTGGTAAGTTTTAAAGATATAAATTTTTCATCAATTATTATAATTAGGGATGTTATTTTTCATTTAAAAAATACGGAAATACTTACCATCTTTGAGAATATTAAAAATAAATTTAATTTTATATTAATAACAAGTTGTAATAATAGTGTTAATACAGATATTTTCGATAAATGGAATTTTTCCGAGAAAAATTTACACATAGCACCATTTAATAAATCTTACAATTTCATTACTAAGGTCAACGAAACCGTTTTTAACAGAAGCGTTTATATTTATTCACACGATATATTTTATAATTTATAATATATAAATTATGCAACATATTAACATATTAACATATTATAAAATATTTATAATAAAATTGATATAAATGAATTTTATTATATAATAATAGGACATATGGCTAACGCAACGATTCATTCGAATTCAAACAATACTCTTAGACAATATACTATTGTTGATTACGAAGAGATAACAAATGCCGGGTTTATATGTAATCTGTCGCAAGAAACGTTAAATATTATATCTAAACTATCAGAACAGGTTGGAGCGCCCACATACATTAAAACGCCTATTTTTCTAAAGAAGGATATGAAAGGGAGTGGTATGGGGATGGGAATGGGAATGGGGATGGGGATGGGGATGAGTCTAGGCGCAAACGGTGGTACTGGTGGATACAAAAAGATGAAACCGAGAGCAAATGAGATTACGGATGAAGATTGGGAGGCGATTCGCGCTTTTCAAACGACACAGAAGCATACTAGCGAAGGTATCGAAAAACATATGGATAATATTCGCGGGTTTTTGAATAAGATTGCGGATAAAAATGAGGAAGCAATGATTCGGGATATTAAAAATGAAATTTCACAGTTGATAACACACGAAACATCTGATGAGAATATGATGAAAATTGGGTATTCTATTTTTAATATCGCTAGTTCAAATAGTTTTTATTCGGAGTTGTATGCGCGATTGTTCAAGTCTTTAATGAAAGATTATGATATTTTTAAGAAGATTTTTGAGGATAATTTTAAGGAGTTTATGAATCTATTCAACACTATCGAATTCGCGGATCCTAAGAAGAACTATGACAAGTTTTGTGAATATACAAATACAAACGACAAACGACGTGCGATGAGTTTGTTCGTTGTAAATTTGATGATTAACGAAGTGATTCAGAAGGAAGAAATTGTAGATATTATAATGCAGATACAGAAATTAATAAGTGGATATATTTGTAAACCAGAAAAGACGAACGAAGTCGAGGAGCTTACCGAGAATGTTTTTATTATTATTACGAAATCCAAAGATTGTTTATCGTCATCAGAAGACATTGCAGAATCGTGGACTACAATTGTTGGCAATATCGAATTTATTAGTATTCTCAAACCGAAGATGAAAGAGTACCCTAGTATTACAAACAAAACAATATTTAAACATATGGATATGCTTGAGGAGCTTAAGAATTAGCGCTACTAATATATTATTATTATTTACAATATAAATATATAAACCCGCTAATAAATATATAAACCCGCTAATAAATATATAAACCCGCTAATAAATATATAAACCCGCTAATAAATATATAAACATAATAATAAACATATAATCATAATAATAAATATATCATACGATATTATTATGTTTTACTGTAAAGATAAAGATGCATACAAGAGAGAAATAAATAAAAATGAATGGGATAAATTAAATAGTAAATGGAAAAACATAAAAAATGAAAATAAAAAACAGAATCCGGAATTATATTCTAGTACGGATTCAGATGATAATATAGACTCAGAAAACAATACAATTCTTGTAATTAATATTAAATCAGATAACAACGCAGATAATAATGCAGATAACAATGCAGATAATAATGAACCTATTGCCGAAAATAATAGTAAAATTTTAAAACGTTGCGGGAGTAGTTACGATGAATTATTGTATTCTCAGGATTGTATTATAACAGAGAAGAATGAAATTAAATGCGATACACCAATTTTTCACGACGGTGTAGAAGATTCCAAAACACACTTTACTTCTTCATCTTCGTCTTCTTCTCACTCGACAACATCACATAATTTCTTTGATGATAATGACGAGGACGTTAATGATAATGAATATTTTATAGATATGACGATAAAACCAGCATCAAAAATTACAATAGAATATATAAGAAAAAAATACGACATTGATAATGCTGCGTCACTTGAGGTAGACTATTCTATAAATTATAATATGAAAACGCTGACACATTTAGGAAATTACTATAATATTATAGCAAATAATACTGGGAATAAATCATTTTTTGATAAATTAAATGACGTGAATCAACCGCTGAAACCGAAACCGAAACCGAAGCCGAAATCAACTCCTGTGCCAAAAAAAATGTTAAAATCGGAGCTTATTAAAAATATAGTATTATTTGAAACAAATGAATTAAATTATCCAACTGTTCTTAAGTATAGACAAATGTTGGAAAAAATAGATGACTTAAAAGCTGATAAATATTTCTCTAATTTTGTATTATTTCCGTGAGGTAGGTGTACGGTACAGATACATCGTATAAATACGTTATAAAATACGTTGTATAATATATACCAGAAAATATATATAAAAATAATTACATATATTTTTTACATAGATGGCTACAAATCCTGGTAATAAATGGATAAACTCTATTTCTGATATAAAACATTGTCTTTATATTAATCTCGAATCAAGGGTAGATAGAAAGGAACACATTGAATCACAATTAAAAAGTATTGGCATTATATATCCGCGGCGGTTTAATGCCATTAAATTGAAAAACGGCAGAATCGGTTGTAGTATGAGTCATTTAAAATGCCTCGAAATTGCGAAAAAGAATAACTGGCCGTATGTTATGATTTGTGAAGACGATTTATTATTTTTAGATAGTGAAAAATTCGTAAAACACGTCAACCGTTTTTTTAGTTTACACGGAAATAATGGCGACTCTTGGAATGTATTACTACTCGCAGGAAATAATGTTCCACCCTACACATCGATTGATGATACTTGTATTAGAGTTTCACATTGCCAAACAACAACGGGTTATATTGTTAAACGCAGTTATTATAATATTCTAATCAGTAATATCCGTGCAGGAATCGAACGATTAATGAAAGAACCTGAAAGGCACGCATTATTCGCAATTGATAAGTTTTGGATTCAATTACAGAGAGCACATACGTGGTATATGCTTGCACCTGTTGTGGCTGTTCAGCGGGAAGATTATAGCGATATTGAACATCGCACAACAAATTATGAAAATATAATGAAAGACTTGGATAAAGTAAATCTTATTAAGAATGTTCAAAATGTTCAAAATGTTCAAAATGTTCAAAATGTTCAAAATGTTAAACATCATAGTCAACAGTTAAAAGAACTTGCACCACAACCGATTTCCTTGCCATCTGTAAATAGCATACCTATGAAATTTTAGATTTTGTGCCACGTACTCGGGCACATATCCGATATATCGTGGTTTTCTAATTTCTCCCCAAACCATTTCCTAGGATAACACACTATTTTTTGTGGATTATTGTTCAAATAAGCACCCCACCAACTAAAACTGCTATTCGCTATTATATTATGTTGACAACAACTCATTAATAATAATTGTTGCCAATCTTGTACCAGATTCGCCTTACTATCCGCAGATTTAAACACGATAAAGGGGTATTGGGTTTGTATCAATCCTATATTTTCAAGAACGGTGAGGGTGTCTTCTTGCTCGAAAAAATATAATATAGTCACGCTGCTGCCAGCACCGCCGTAGTTTATTTTTTCCAATATTAATCCTATACTTTTTATGTAATATTCAATATCCATTATTGGATGACAATCCTGTAACTTCTTGTAATCGCCTATTCGAAAATGTAAAGAAATAGTAATATTTTCAGGGATTTGCGAGTCGGTATCGTCTATAGAAAAATATGCAGCTTTTACTGTGTTTCTCTGTTCATCAATTTTAATATATTCTGATATTTTTTCGTATTGCTTTTCAAAATATTTATAGCTTTGGTAATATCCGTATAATATCACTCCTCTGTTTTTATTTGTCATATCATCCAATAATTGTATTTTATTATATTTAAACCCTACCTCCTTATGTATAGGTAATTTTAAACTAGTTAATGGCATCATTAGAATATTCCTCTTACATTCTTTTAATAGCGTATCCCAATATGTAAGCGTTCGTGTTCCTCCATAGACATTGCTTGGAAACATAAATTTGTATTTTAGCTCCATAGATACAGCCATTGTAGTAAATATTTGAAATAGTTGATTACCTAGACCTCCCATTAATACACACGTAATCATTATCTGTAGATATTTGTATATATGGATATTTGTATATGTATATGATTATATAGAATATATAGCGGTATATTTAATATATAGCGTATATTTAATACTTGTAAGTAAATAAATATTTATAAATATAAAATTAATATGTATATTTAATATAATATAATATAATGGTTCGCTCAAGACTTGATCCAAGTGTAAATTATACTGAATTAAAATCAATTGACCCATCAGATTCAAAAGAAACGAATTATAAAGCACCGTTATATGAAGCAACAGTAATGGGAATTAACACAATTATAAGTATCGGGCAAATAAAAAACATATTTATGGATAAGAATATTGTTTATTATCCTATTTATCTCATTAAAAATGACAAGGTAATATCCCAAATCGGCGTTTATGAAATATTCGAGCAAAATGTTGCCTCGATGCTCGATGATGATGGCGACATAAATCTTGAAAAAACACCGCCTCCACTTATATACTCCTTTGTCACAAAAACATTAATACAAAAAGCCGTTTTTATCTCCGAAAATCCGTCATTATCGTCATCTATCGCCGCTGCCAAGGTACGCGCAAAGACAGCCCTCCCAAAAGTAGCTGCCGCCGCTGCCGCCGCCGCCGAAGAAGACGAAGATACCGAAACCGATGATGAAGATATTCAAGCCGCAATTCACGCTTCGCTCGCTGCCCCTAAAGATGCCTCTAGGGGTCCTCTAAAAGTCCCAAGGAGACTTCCGGTTCAAACGATGGACCAATTTGATGCAGAACTACGTAGTTTCCGCGAACGCCCCGACCAACCTTGGATACAAAAATATTATATGAATAATGAATTTAATATTGTAAAATCTCCCGTCGATAGCGACAGTTTCTTTTATGCGATTAGTGATGCTATACGCAGTGTATATCCTGACCGCGACATCAATGCTATAAATTTGCGTGAAAAACTTGCCGGAGTAATAAGCGTAGAACAGTATTCGGCATATAAATCATTATACGATAGTTTTAATCTCCAGTTACAAAGAAATAGGCAAAGAAATGAAGAAATTGTGGCTGAGAATCAAGACCTTAAATCGAGACTTACCGGTTCGCAATCTTTGTCTGAGAAAAAACAAATACGAGAACGCGCCTTGGTGCTCAAGGCAGAAAACGAAGAATTAAAAGAGAAGCGAGAAGCCATAAAGGATAATATGAAATATGTTCAATTTATGAAAGGTGTTCATAATATCGAACAACTGCGCGATATTATACGTGTAGGCGAAGGGGCTAGTGAGTTTTATGCAGATGAATGGGCTATTTCAGCTCTAGAAATTATTCTTAATATTAAACTTATTGTCTTTTCTAAAACGGATTTTCACGACAATAATGATAAAGCGTTTGCGATGACGAACGTTATTCATTGTGGCAAAAATGTAAGTAAATCGCAAAAAGAATTTATTGTACAAGAGATGGAGAGATTGAAAAGCGGTAAACATAAATCGGCTGCAATGATAGGACTCGATGAGCCGAAAAGTAAGGCGACTGGTGGGTTATCTAAAAGAGATAAATATGAATTTGTTCCTGACCATTATATTATGCTTTCACGAACAGACAAACATTATGATTTAATAACATATCGCGATACGAAGATGTTTACATTTGCCGAAATACCTTATTGTGTTAAACTGCAGATTACGTCGCGATGTTTACAGGGTTTTGACTTAAGCGGGATATACACGAATATTCCTCAATTTATGCTTTTTATGAAAGAGGATATGGATTCTACAAATAAACATTTTATGAAAGAAATAGAATCGGAACTTGCAGATTTGGATAAATCATCAAATCCTCATTACAATGATTCATTGCGATTAATGCATCACGCTATGTCGTCTAATAAAATGCCTGGGTTTGAACAGGGTGATGTCGTATCGCCGAATGACTTGAAAGGTTTTATGGATCTTATGGGCGGTGGTGGTAACAATGAAAAAGGAGGTAAAAATAATTGGCGAAGAAAGATTTCAAATGAATGGTGTCAGCCATTTACACTGGACGGACATCGATGGTTATCTGCAGAGCACTACTATCAAGGAAATAAATTCTTGAAAACTTCTCCTGAATTTTACTTGTTATTTACAATGGATGCGAATAAAAAGAGTAAATATTATGACGAAACATCTATATTATCGCAAATTTCATCCGATGTTGAATTGGCTACGGTAGCTGGTAAAAAGATTCCCACTACAACAATCGATGGTAAAAAGGTTAGTTTGCGGCCATCGACAGTCGCAATTGACCCTGATTTCTTCAATGGTCGTCACTCACGAGTTCTTGAAGATGGTACTATGGCGAAATTTAGCCAAAATGATGAACTCGCTAAAATACTCCTTATGACAAATAATGCAAAACTTATTAACTATAACCATACAAAACATTCCACCCCGTCTATGCATCTAATGCACGTCCGTTCTAAATTAAGAACAAAAAGTGGAAAAATAAACGACTATGAAGCAATACATTAAAATGTTTGTCTTCACATACCTAATAACTAATAAATAATAACTAATAATAACTAATAATAAATAATCTGTTCACTATATAAATGGAAACAAATTATTCCTCTACTCAATATACTCCTACCATACAACATACACACCACCCTCATCCTCACCCTCATCATCATCCTACCCCTTTAGACAATTGTGATAACATAAAATTAAAAAGAAATGATTATAATTTACTACAATTGATGCAGCGAAATGACAAATATTATAATAAACTTAGGCGTATAAATAAAACCCAAACTACAAATGATGTTAAAAATCCAAGACAATCGGAAATAAATAATCAATTAATAACATTATACGATTGTATAGATGATGAATTTAAGAAGTTTAAGACGATTGAACGCGCATCTCTATGTTTTAAACATAAATTTAAACGAATAACTGATCCAAACGATAAATTAATACAGAAATCGTTATTATCCAGTTCTTATATACCTCCAAATATTGTAAAATATATCAGAGAAAAATCTAGATATGTTTTAGAGTATAAATGTGATATTGGCGATAAACGAACAGTAACTGTTTATTTTATAATTTTCGAAGATAGTAAATACGAATTAAATAATATACGAAAAAAAGGAGCTTCGTATTTCAAAAATTGTATATTAAAAATATATTTATGGTTGAGTTTGTTGGCAAAATACGCTCACATAAAGTGTGGTACTAATTTGTCGTCTTATATTTATTTGACACCTTTTAAGCGACGACTACCAGGATTCAAGGCCGAAAAGGATAACGGCAATATAGGTTCAGATAGTTATAATGATTATGAATTATACGAAGATGAATATAGCCATAACAATATTTTGAGACCCGTAAATGTAAATGGTGGAGTATCTGATGTGTGCGAAACCGATGCAAATATTATAGTTTATCGCAAAGAAGAATGGTTCAAGGTTTTTATACACGAAACTATGCACAACTATGGTATCGATTTTTCTTTATTAAACATCACAAATGCTAATAAAAGATTACAGAATATTTTTTCGATAAAAAAAGATATAAAAATATACGAGTCTTATTGTGAAATATGGGCAAGAATTATGAATGTATTTTTTGAAACTTATTTTGATATAAATACAAATAAGAAATTCTCATCAAGGACGACAAGGCGTAATTTTCTAGACAAATTGTATGAACCATCTAAATCTCTTACATTACATAGACATACGGGTCGCAGCGACGGACACGCACAAGGTAACGGTTCTGCTGAAACTGGAACAATGCGATTAAAAAACAAATATGACGTCTTTTTCAAGAAATTCTACGATTCTATACAACACGAAACTATATTTTCATTATTTCAATGTATTAAAGTATTAGATTATATGGGATTAGATTATAATATTATCTCAAATTGTTCAGATGCAAACTATGTAACTGTTAATAAATTATACAAAGAAGAGACAAATGTGTTTGCTTACTATATTGTCGTGGCAATATTACTCGCCAATTTTAATGGTTTCATACTATGGTGTATCGATAACAATACAAATATATTTAATTTCAAAAAAGATGAGAAAAACATAGATGAATTTATTCAGTTTATTTATAAGAATTATAAAAACAATGACCTTTTGAAACTCATTGTAGCAATAGAGAATAAGCTAGAGACGCAGAATACACCAGATAGACGAGATAGACCAGATACACAAGATAATGTTTTATTGTCTACTATGAGAATGACGGTTATTGGTGGCGGTGATTAGTATAGCGTTACATCCAGATATATTCAAAGGTGACATTATCATATTTAATTTTATTCTTTCTCCATTCTTTGGAAGCATCGATGAAATCAATGCCGTGCGATTGTTTGGCTTTGATAGTGGTTGTGGTGGTGGTTGCTGATGCAGCTACATTCGCTGCATTCACTGCGTTCATTTTCTTACTTTGTAGTCGTGTTATCGGCATTTTGGTGTCGGTGTTGGCTTTGGCTTCTGTTGTAGCTACATTCGCTGCATTCATTTTCTTACTTTGTAGTCGTGTTATCGGCATTTTGGAGGTCTATGTCTATGTCTGTGTTTGTGTTTATATTTATATGTTTATTTTATATCAATTTTTCGTATATGATTTAAATTTAGATTAAAAATACAAAAAATTGATTAGCGTTATATATAGTAACTATATACATATAACCGAAAATATTTTCATATAGGCCGTCGTTCCCAGGTAAGCGCACATCTTTCACAAGAAGACACAATGGGAATCCACATGTTGAACCGATTTATTCAATCAAAGTGTAAAGAATCTATATCTTGCATACCTTTATCTTCGCTTTCTGGGAAAAAAATAGCAGTAGACATAAGTATATATCTTTATAAATATCTTAGCGAAAATGCTCTCTTAGAAAATTTGTATTTAATGATATCAATATTTAGAGAACATAATATAATACCAATATTTATATTTGACGGGAAGCCGCCTGTTGAAAAAAATGGGACAATTGAATTGAGAAGGAAGACGAAGAATAGTGCTCGCGAAGAATATTATAAGCTGAAACTCATTTTGGATGGTTTGGAATCTGAGGTCGATGATGGCGTGACTAACATCGATGAGGTAAGTATTGAAAATACCACGACAACTGTAGAAATAGACGAAGATACATATATCGATGTTGCTACAAATGGCGATGAATTGCGAAATGCGATGAAACTACTCAAGAAGAGATTTGTTATTTTAAAACAGCAGCATATACAAGACGCCAAATCATTGCTACAGGCATATGGAGTAACTTATTATGAAGCTCCAGGAGAAGCTGATATTCTATGCGCAAACTTGGTTTCGAAAAATATGGTATATGCGTGTTTGAGTGAAGACACGGATATGTTTGTATATGGATGTTCGCGTGTTCTTCGCTATTTGAGCTTATCATCGTCAAAGGTAATATTGTACGATTTTCATAATATATTAACAACGCTCAATATGGATATGGATGAATTTAAACGTATGAGTATTATGTTTGGGTGCGATTATTCTCATATAGCAACAGCTGCTCGTTCATCTACTATGACAATATTTAACTCTTACAAAATGTTTAATAAATATAAAGATGAGAATAACATAATGGAGGATTTCTATGACTGGGTCGTATGCGAAAATGAATCGTTGGCAGATATTATTCAAAATGCTCGGAAAAATATACACTTATTTGATATACACCGTAACAATAATTTAGAAATATACGACCAAATCAAAATAATTAATGGACCCATAAATAGGTCACAACTTATTGAAGTTATGAAAAAGGAAAACTTTATATTTATGTAAGAAATATGTTCCTATGATTTAGGTGCATTACTTGATTTTTATTATACATTTTGAAATAAAATATAATATAATATATATACATACATATATACAACAAAATGAAATTCGGACATATTGTACACGAAGGTCTTGAGATTACAAGCCATCTTGGTGGCGCTGTAGGCCAGGCTAGTTCAACCATCCTTGATGCCGGGAATGCTATCGGTGATTTTCAACACCACGATATTGTCGGTGGGATCATCGAATCTGGTGAGACTATAATGCACGGTGTAGAAACTTACGGTGATATTGTTTCTGGTGACTATATTTAGAATTTATTTTTAGGCGATTATTTTTCATTTGCGTTAAAAATGACATAGACTAAGATATGTCATTTTTATTGATTTTATTTTTCGATTTTTATTGATTTTATTTTTCGATTTTTATTGATTTTATTTTTCGATTTTTATTGATTTTGAGTTTAAAATTGAAGGATTGAAGATTAAGAGGAAGCAACAGAAACCGCAACAGCGGGAGTAGCCTTGGCAAAGTGAGGAGACATATACTTCTGAAGATTGAAGTAAGTCAGCTCTTCACCTTTCTTAAGCTGAAGAAGATTCTTGAGCTTAGAGTCAGGGTTAATCTTGCGACCATTCTCCTTATCCTGAAGACTATGCTGTCTAATGTAGGCGTTGATCTCGCGAGTCACCTCAGTACGCGCCCACTCAGAACCGGCAGGCTTTCCAAGAAACTCGGCAAGCTCCTTAGAAATAAGAGTGGGCTTCACGAATCCGGAAGGAGCACGGTTGCCGGACTTGCGCTTACGCTTTGAGACCTTCTGAGCAGCACGCAACTCACGTGCAACATTGCGCTCAAGAGTACGGAAATCACTTCGAAGAGATGAAAGCCCGGAACTCAAAGTCTGGAGCTTGGATCCAAACTCGCTAAAGAGTGATGAAAGAGAGGATGCCTCGATAGCAGTTCCCTCGGTGTGTGCATCAGCTGGGGTGGTGGTGGTGACTACAGGAGTACTAGTAATAGGGGTGTCGGTCTTGGAAGCAGTAGTGGCCTTGGTGGCCCTAGGAGTCTTGGGAGCACTGGCCTCCTTTACAGGGGCAGCAACGGGAGCAGGAGTGGGAGCAACAGCGGAAGCTGTGGGAGCAGGGGAGGAGGAAGTTTTCTTTGCCATCTTGTGTTGGTATACACTAATAGGTGAGGTCTTTTTAAGTATTTTTAGACATTATATATTATATTTGGCGTTCCTATTAAAAAGGGAATCCTATTATCGTCATAAACTCTAATATAATCTAACAAAAAACAATGCGTTCATTTTACGATAATTTATAAACTTATCGTAAAATTATTCAAATGTATATACGTAGGATATTTCTAGAATATTTCTAGAATATTAAGGCGTATTGTATTGTATTGTATTGTATTGTATTGTATTGTATTATATAATTAATCCGGTCCGTGAACAGCTGCTTCGTACAACCACGGCATCGCATTCCTCGCATCATTGCTAACAAGTGTAAGCGCCGATAATACATATAATGCACCTAGTGTTTTATTATCAGTGTCTATCGATGTCCTTATAAGATTCTCTATTATTTGAACATTGAATCTTGTCACCGTATCATTTGTCAGATTGTTTAAATTTATATATGTAGCAACATTTGTAAAATATGGTGTACCTAAAAACGGATTTCCGTGTGGTGGACATATCTCCATTTTTTTGGCATTTGTAAGCTGCGCTCTATAATTCCATATATCAACTAACTCTCTTGCAAATCGTATATGATCATTTCTCGAAAGATTTGTAAACCATTCAGAATTAGCATAGTTTCCATACGAATTCATCAACTGAAATAATTCCAATATTTTCATCTCCATCCTCTTCCTCGGATCTAATATCTCCTGTTTAATATCTATCTCGATTGGTATCTTCATTGTACGCGACATCCTTATTATCCTTTTTATATCATCCTTTATCTTATTCGAAAACTCATTCCTATTATACGGATTCTTCGGTTTATCGGAATCTTTCATTATCAAATTATGGATTGATAATATATTGAAACCATACACGAATCCATCATCATCCTTGTAACTGTAAAATTGTGATGTAGGTATATCCACCATATCATCCATCGTATAAAAATCCATATCATTTGTACATATGTTACGCTTATGTAACGCAGGTCCTCTTAATTTATTTAACTTCCGTTGTAAATACCCACGAAATACTCTCTGTATCTTCAATGGATAAATCGAATTCTTAAAGAAATCGTATATTCTCAACATTATTACCTCTTTATTTCCAATACGCGACAATTTATATTGTAAACATATCTTCTTTAACTCTATCATATTGTACTTATATGAAAACATTGACTCGAAATTATTTATCGATAATTTCTCTTTCTCTTTCGCATTTTCTTTCTCTTTCTCTTTATCTTTATCCTTTGCATTACTCTTCATACATTCTATATCATCCTCGCCTGTTTCATCACAACTTAATTTCCCATTTCTAATATCTATAACTCCATTTCCTTTTTTACAAACTCTTTTCTTAACAATAGTTGATTTCTTATTTGTTTTTGAATTAAGTGAATTCTCCCGTTCTTGCTGTTTATCGTCTTCCAGCCCTCCCAAAATACTCGCCGGCAATGTACGTATTACTGTAACGCTTCCACTACTACCGCCTCCACCGCCTCCACCGCCTCCACCGCCTCCACCGCCTACACCACTAGAAATACCCGCAATATTTGTTATTATCATATTTTCGTGAATATTTACAGTGGGTGATGTAACATACGCATTACCTACATTTTGCTCGACATCATCATGTTCGACATCATCTTGCACAACATCATTTGTGTTGTCTATAACTATACCTATACTCATAATACCGTGTAATGCCATTAGTAATAAATCGCTTATTTGTGAACTATCGACTGTTGTCTGTTTCTATATATATATAACAATATATTTTTAATATCTTATAATACAACATTAATTACTATTATCTAAATAATACTCTTCATATACTCACACGTATATACGTATGAATATAATCAATATAATTATTTTATACGTATCAGTGAAATATTTCTTAACTTTGGTTATATATATTTTTCAATCTATTTTTATAGATTTTATTATATTTTATCAGTTTTATCAGTTTTATCAGTTTTATCAGTTTTCAATTTTCAATTTATGAATTATGGTGCCAAAAGGTGCAGATTTTACCAAACGGAAAATTGATTTCACTATGAACTAATAAAGTATATAGCATCGTACAACACGTAGTCAAACAAACAAACCAATCAGCCACCAATACAATGTCAGCCTCTACCAGCTCCGCATCTACTAAGTCTTCCAGCTCCACTCCCAAGGAGATTATTTCAGGTGAGACTTTCAATCCTGCAAAGGATGTTAAATATTCCAAGCCCAAGGTCAATGCTTCTGGTGGAAAGAGCATTGGAATCTTGAATGCCGTCACTAACAGCGCAACCTTTATTGCAACCCCTCTTATGATGACGTGGGGAGTTACCGAGTTTATCGACAAGAAGACTGGTGACAAGACATACAGTATGTCGCTCCAGTTCCCCGGCGAGGAGTACAATACACCTGCTATTGCAAAGTTTCGTGCAAATCTCGCAAAGTTCGAAGAGAAAATCAAGGCGGACGCGCTTTTGAACCAGAAAGAATGGTTCGGCAAGTCAACGATGACCGCCGAGCACGTCTCGCTATTCTGGACACCTATGTTGAAGTTTTCCAAGGGTGAAAATGGAGAGCCCGACCACGCCAAGAACCCTACACTCAATGTCAAGCTTCCTATCTGGGAGGGCACCTGGAACGTCGAGCTCTTCGACCCTCAGTCTCGCAAGATCTTCCCTGACCCCACTAACGAGCATATCACGCCTGTTGACCTTATTGCCAAGGGCTCTCACGTTGCAATCGTTCTTCAATGCGGTGGTATCTGGTTCGCAGGTGGCAAATTCGGTGTTACCTGGAAGCTGTTTCAGGGTGTCGTCAAACCCAAGACAACCCTTCGCGGCAAGTGCCATATCCAGCTCTCTAGTGATGACAAGAAGCTTGTAGCTACACAGGAAATCGACACGGTCAGCGATGATGACATTCCTCGTTCGTCTACTCAAGCTGATGATTCTGATGAGGAAGAGGAAGAACAGGAAGACGTCACGCCTACGCCTGCTCCTGCTCCTGCGCCCGCACCTGCTCCGGCTGCAGTAATTGCAGCTGCAGCCGCTCAAGACTCGGAATCAACTGGAGCAAAGAAGGTCGTGAAGAAGATTATCAAGAAGTAAAATAATTCGCGACAAGTATTTATTATACACATAAGAACATAATAAATACATAACAAAGAGCGTTCGCGTTACAAGTAAGCACACACACACACACACACACACACGCACGACCCCTTATGATAATAATATATAATTCACATACTCACTAACACTTGTGATACAGGTACAATTCATTTTTTACACATAACATATAATAGTAAACAACAAAAATCAAACAACAACCCGTTACTTTTTATCTGTATTTACTAGTTGCATATTTTGAATATGATGCTCCAAATATTATACCAATAGAAGTAATATATTTTTTTATTAATTCGTCTTGCGAAAATTTTGGAATACTCGTCATATGAACAAGTTCATTCAACATATTTCGCAAATCTATTATTACTTGTGTATAATTTTTATTATGATGATCGCTACGATAAACATCATCTAATATCTTTATAATACTATTAAATAACATAGAATAATCTTGATATTTATCACTAAAAGTGTCATACTTACGTACGTCACCTTCACCGAAATCTATTATCTTTTCACAATACGGATTGCGAAGCGAAACCGGTTCTAATAAATATACAGATTCAGTATCAAGCGTCTTATGAACTATATTTGCTTTAACCATTTTTTTAATACCTACTATAACATTTGTAAGTAACGTAAATAATATACTAGGTTCTATATGCACTGATGATACATCTGTTTTATGAAATGCACGATGAAGGTAATGTGTTAAATTATTTGTCCCACAGAATTTCATATTAAATACAAAAAAATCTTTCACGTCGTATTTTGGTCTAGCTAGTGAACACTTACTAAAATCTGGGGGTATACTATTTGGAGTCAAGTCTACAGCTGTTGTCATTAGACTATGAAACTTTCCTGTAGTATCTATCTTGGATAATTTGCTCAAAATCTTATATTCGTGACGATATTCGTTAAATGTATTTGTCTTAAGAACTACTTTTGACACAATATCTTTATTACCATTTATAATATCCGGTCTAAAAACGCATCCGAAATTACCCTGCCCTATTATAGAACCACCATATTTTTTTCTATCTTTGTATAACCTGTGTCTTTCACTTTTCGCATTTAATTTCTTGTACCGTGTACGTGTTCGTGTTCTAAACCTGTATGAATATCTTTTTTTTGTCTTAAATGTTTTCATTAATTATAGTATAATTTATAAAGTATATAATAAATGAATAAAAGATATATATAACAAAATTTTATATATTATGTGTCTAATTTATTTATTACAATAGTAACAAATAAATACAAATAACCACAAAATAACCACAAATAACCAATATTCTATTTTGCCAATAGTTCATTTTTATCAAGAAATATTTCCTTTCCAAGTGACCTTATTATCTTTTTCTCGTTTTTCTCGTCGTTTTCTATAGGTTCACATATTGAACGCATCATTGTTAGATATTCTATTTGTTTAACCTCTGTATCATACCAATCGGGGTTATCATCAGCCCATTTTTGTAAAGCAGTACGCTCTTTATCAGCTATCTTCTCAATCGTCTCTTTCATCTTTGTATGATTTTCATCCTTTTCCCATTTCGCATTATCTTTAATATACATTGTATCGCGTTTTGCATCCGTACAATGTATCGGTCGTTTATGAATTTCTAAATCTTTTAACCCCTTTATCATCACGTCTGTTATACCACGGACTAGTCCATTATTCTTAGAATATACTAAATCTGCCAGTGTGATTTTAAGTGAATCTATAAACTCCGATATGTCAAGAGCGTCTTTACACTTTTCGTTCAAAAATACATTCAGATTAAAATGATTGTTTGTAGTATTGTTTGTATTGTTTGTTATATTACAAATCTTGGGTATTATATGATTAAGCTGCTGTTGCTGTTCTTTTATTATTTTTATCATCTCTTGATTGTCATTTACAAGTTTCATAAATACTTCCGTTGTTATCTTCATATTTTCACCAGATAATCCGGCAGATAATTCTTGTTCGGACAATATTTTATCGTCTACATACACGATTGGTGTATTGTGTTTGCTACATTTTTTCTTATGGTAACAAAGACTTGACGCGAACTTATATGCGTTACCACATACGCATATGAATGCAGACTTGTGAGTGTTGGCGTTTTTTGGCGTTTTTTTGTTAGCAGACATTAGTAGATTATGCTTGATGGTCTTAATATGCCTTATGTAGTCCGATTCTTTATAGCATTTAAAGTAACACTTTTCACAGATAAAATCTGGCGTTTTTTCGGCGTTTTTTGAGTTAGTAGTCATTAGTATATGTATAGATAAAAAAATGTCTAAATACTTTTCGGGAAAATATATAAAAATGTATCGTAACGTTTTTTTCAATTTTAAAAAGTGATTGTGAGCTTTATGCTCTGAGCGACGAATGCATCGTTTTTTTCAAATCTAAAACTTTTTTTTGTAAAATGGACATTTATAAATGTCCATTTTTGTAAAATCCAAAATACTTTTGGAAAAAATGATTCACTTCACTTTCATCCCTGTACCAATAGGGCCATGCTTTCGGGGGGTATAATCATCTTATGCTATATAGAATATATTTATTTGCTAAGACTGTTACCATATAGCGTGTCGTATTGTTGCTAACAGGTATCATATACGTTTTTAAATTATTTTCTTATGCTCTCAGTTAAAATATTATATGTAAATCTTAGATGATAATAAGTCTTCGGCATTTTTTGGCGTTTTTTGTTAGTAGCTATTAGTAAAATGCGAGATGGTCTCATATTTTTCCTTACATATGAAACGTTCGTTACCATATTACATCACAAATATTGTCCGTGTTGTGTTCGGCGTTTTTCTGGCATTTTTTTCGTTAGTAGACATTAGTAGGTCACAGGGGTCGACGGCCGTCCTCCGGGATGTCTCAAAAAATGGGAAAATTTATGGTAACAAATTTTTCATCTTAAAAAAGTGATTGTGAGCATTATGGTCTGAGTGACGAAGTCGATGTTTTTTTCAAATCTAAAACTTTTTTTTGGAAAATGGACATTTATAAATGTCCATTTTTGATTTTTTCATTTTAGATTTGGAAAAAACGATTCACTTTCATCCCAGTACCAATAGGGCCATGCTTTCAGGGGGCACTTTTATGATAAGAATGTATATACGGACGTGGTCACGTGGCGACCATTATGGTGCGGATTTATATATATAATATAATAAGGTTTACAATGCAAAATATGGGTATGCGGAGGCGGAGGTTGATTATTGTAATTCTTGGATGTGTACTTTTGGGGCATCTTTCGAATATATGTCTCAAGAATCCGAATCCGAATCATCCCCCGATTTTGATAGGATAAGTTTTATACTTTTATAAAACACGTTAAACGTATGATGCGGGAGATTTGTGTTTAATCGATATTATAAATCGATAATGTAAATGAATATTGTAAATGAAACTAAAAACCTATGTACAATCACTATTATCAAATACGTAGTATTAAATAGTATAGTTTTTATTTTATAATACAAGTTGCATTATAAAATAGTATAAGACATTAAAACAGTTCTATATTTACAATAATTGACGACTTAGTCGATACATCATACATATTTTTTGTATTTATTACAGGTATTCCCTGGGCTGATAAAACGTACGTCTGGTTGTTCATTATATATAATACGCCTGCTGGTATAGTAAACTTTCTCCCACCTATATCGAAATCGATACACTTTTTATCTAACAAATCCGCGATCTTCATACGTAAGTCTATATAAATGTCATTGTTTGTGTCTATGTATATATATGAAGGTGTAACGGGGATGCATCTCACGATAAGTTCTCGTGATGTATTATTACTACTGGTTTCCCCTAATTTATAATATAATTCGGTATGCCAAAGGGGTATATAATATTTTTTATCATCGTGTTCCAAAACGTATATATTGTTATCTGAAAAAAGTTCGTCCAATGATACTGAAACAACCACTAAGTTATCTAGCGCCATCTTTTTGCTCATAATTTTTTCGAATAGTTCCAACTTCTCTGAAGAAATATGAAACTCTTTGTGATATGTTGTTATGATTTCGTATATAGTATACGCCGTCTCTTTATCTAAATCTTCGAACATTTTTAAAGATAATTCGTGACAATCATCTATAATAATTTTCATTAATGTGTTTATGGTTATAGAAGTGTAATCTGTTTTATCATCATCCCTATCTTTAGATATTGAATTGGTCATTTTTTGTAGAAGAGATTGTATAAATACCCGAAATATAGCGATATAACTCTCTGTTGGATACGACGATGCTGTATTATCGCCATCCTGGAAATCTCGATGAACGCTTTCATCGGGAGAAATAGCGAAATTCATCAAATATGTATATGCGGAATTTATATCTTGGAATATTTTACAAGATTCTTCACTATTGCTGTTTTTATCTGGATGATATTTTAATGCCAATATTCTATAATTCTTTTTTAATTCATCCGGTGTATAATTATATTTCAGATTCAGAATATTACGAGCCTTCTTTATATCCATTGACGTAGATTATTAAGTTATATACGTAATTTTCTAAATGGTAAATTGGTCTATAATTATTATTATAATATTGGAAAAAAATATACGTTTTTAATAACACATCCGATATATTATTATTATTAAGTAAATTATCTCGTATTAATTCGTTTAATATATACCAAACACACTCACCTATATCTAGATCATATATCAATATTTCGTACAATATATCTCTAAAAGATAAAAATGATATGATATTCGGATTTTTTATATGTTCTATGATAGCATTACATACAGGCTCATATGGGGAAGATAATGATGTAATATTGGTGGATATATTTTTGATGTTCGTTATTTTAGTTATGGTTGACGGTTTTAATTGTTTATCTAATACATTTTTAGCAGTTAGACATTTATTGTAATTTGCGAATGAGGGGCGAGGTATACTTAAAATTTGGGAATTATTTAAAATACTATCCGGTATAAAACTTATATGCTCAGTTATTATTATGAAAACAAGTTTATTTTTATGGAATGATTGCGACTGTATATAACTATAGAAAATATCCAATAATTCGCTATGTATTTTATGGAAATTTTTACACATTATGATTCCTGATGCTTCCGGGCGAGTAGAAACAACGTCGTTTATCTGATTATATACATCATTCCATAATACTTTTGAATTGCAACCTAACAAAGACATATCGACTTCGAAATGAATATCACTTATTTTTATTATAAAATTCTCTTTATTCGAATTTATGATAAGACGTTTTTCATATTTTAATTCACTAGGACTATATTTTTTAATAGAAGACAAAGCCTGTGTATATTTACCCACACCTTTAGGTCCATAAAAAATAATATTTTTAAGACAGTCGAGTGATTGTGGGAAAGATTGATAAATTTTCAGTTTTTTAGGATGTAACGAAGATTGCGCAGTGGTTGTAAGATAATCGTCAAAGTGTGTCTCTAAATATTTCATTGTTTATTTGGTTACGGGGTTACTAGTTATTATAATGTAGTATAGTATTCGATATTAAACTAACTATTTAAACATATATTTTAGATTTAAATCGTATTTTACATTATAATTAATTGGTGAGAATTATTAATTATAAATCTAATATGCAGAAATACTTAAATATATAATGTTAATAACGATAGTAATAAAGGTATTTCATATCGAATATAATAATGAAACTCATTAACCCTAATCCGGAAAATTTCAATAAAAACTACATCTATTTTAACGACCCAATTCAAAATACAATTATTAATGAAAGTCGGTTTATAAGAATTATTTACTCTACGCCCAATATTATATTTAATGGGATAAATGTATTGGTTAGCTTTGTAATAGAGGGGGTTGACAAACAATATAATAAAAATATAATTAATTATTGTATCACAAAAAACGAAAAATATATTAATATTATAAATAATATTGAAAAAACAATATTGGATAAGTACTGTTCTAATAAGAGACCGTCATATAATTTAGCATTACAGGTAGCAAGTGGAAGTTTAAAGTTATTTTCTGATTCATTAGATAAAAAGAAGAATATAGATATAATTCTTAAAATATCTGGATTATGGGAAGATGATTCTTCGTACGGAGTAACCTATAAATTTTTAGTAACAGATTAAAATGAAATATTACAAAATATTACAAAATATTACAAAATACGAATTAAGCAAGACACTTATGGTAAAATAATATATTATTCGCGCTAAAACAATATAAAATAAATATAATAAATTAATATATCCAAAATGAAAAATATATTAATTACAGGAGGATGTGGATTCATCGGGTCTAATTTTATTAATCATTTTTACAGAAAACATCAGGATGTTCGTATATATAATTTGGATGCAATGTACTATTGTGCTAGCGAAGACAATGTTGCTGAAGATATAAGGAAATCCTCACGATATACACTTATTAAGGGTAATTTATGCTCATATGAACTAACAAAACACGCAGTAGAATATTACGACATTGATTGTATTATACATTTTGCGGCTCAAAGTCACGTTCAGAATTCGTTTGACGACTCACTTCAATATACGAAAGATAATATTGTTGGAACGCATAATTTGCTGGAAGTAGTTAGGAAATATGGGAAACTGAAAAAGTTCATACACGTATCTACTGACGAGGTATATGGAGAATCTATGATTGATAAAAATGAGAATAAAAAGACAGAGGAAAGTATATTATGTCCCACAAATCCATACGCTGCTACAAAAGCTGCGGCTGAATTAATTGCGCAATCATATTATCATTCTTTTAATATACCTATTATAATCACTAGAGGGAATAATGTATATGGTCCAAATCAATATCCTGAGAAAATAATACCGCGTTTTATCAAGTTGTTGAAGGAGGATAAGAAAGTAACAATTCAAGGCGATGGGTCTAATGTTCGAGCATTTATTCACGTACAGGATGTTGTAGAGGCATTTGATATTATATTAGAAAAAGGAGAGATAGGAGAAATATACAATATAGGTTCAGACGATAAGGAGGAATATTCAGTGAAGAATATAGCAGAAATACTTATTAATAAGATAAAAAAAACCGAAGATTATGCCGAACATATTGAATATGTCCAGGACAGACCATTTAATGATAAGAGGTATTATATCAGTAACGAAAAAATCAAAAAATTAGGATGGGTTATAAAAGAGACATTTAATAAAGGTATAGACGAATTAATTCACGATAATTGAAGCTCATATAGTGCGTATAATATATAAAATATACTATAAAATATATTGTAAAATATACTATAAAATATATTGTAAAATATAATATAAAATTAATTATGCTATAACTATATTAAAAATATAATTATAACAAATACATAACATCGCGTCACGATATGAAAGTATTACTGTATGGTAAAAACGGATGGCTTGGACAAAAGGTTTATGATTTATTAATAAAAGATGAGCACGAAGTGTTCATAGGTTCGTGTAGAGCAGAAAATGTGAAAGGATTGGAAGAGGAAATCGTAGCATTTCAACCGACTAATATTATTTCAACTATCGGAAGAACCCACGGGACAATTGGTGATACAAAATATACTACTATTGATTATTTGGAACAGAAAGGAAAGGTGCGCGAAAATGTGCGCGATAATCTGTATTCTCCTGTAATGATTGCAGTTATCGCACAAAAACACAATATTCACTATACATATCTAGGAACAGGGTGTATTTTCTCATACGACGATGAACATCCATTTGGAGAAGAAGTGAACGGATTCAAAGAAGACGATTCACCTAATTTTTTTGGATCTGCCTATTCGGTCGTAAAAGGATATACGGATAGATTAATGAAAATGTTTGACAATGTTTTGAATGTGCGCATAAGAATGCCTATAACAGAAGATATAAATCCTCGGAATTTCATCACAAAGATAACAACTTATAAGAAGATATGCTCTGTTCCGAATTCAATGACAGTAATACCGGAATTGTTACCTGTGATGATTGATATGTGTAAACAACGCGTAACTGGTACTGTGAATTTAACAAATCCTGGTTTAATAACACATAATGAAATTTTGGAAATGTATAAAGAAATTGTAGACCGCGAATTCACATGGGAGAATTTTGATATAGCAGAACAGCAAAAAATATTAGAAAGTGAGCGTTCTAATAATTATTTAGATACAGCGCGGTTAGAGTCAATGTATAATGTATTACATATAAAAGATTCCGTAAGAGAAGTGCTTGTTACGATGAAAAATACGTCTTGTAATGTTTAGATGTTTATATGTATGGGTGTTTATATGTATGGGCGTTGAATTAAAGATACAGTTAAATATATCTTAAAAACACGTTGTGAAGAGTCTAAGAATAACTTCCATAATACCCACCGTAAGAATATTAAGAATAAATAATGAAATGCTTAAATATAGGGTTCCAAGAGATGGTGAACTCATTGCGGTGGTACTTGAGTTCATACAACCAAGATTTGACTGTAAGTAACTAAATATCAACATTAACTGAATGAAAATTAAAAGACTGGAATAATTTGAAAATTTATAAAATTCGGGGTCTACTTGTTGAGTGTTAATCATTTTAGAGAATACGGTGGATTGACGAATAATTATAAATAAAATTATAATTAACCCGATAATCTGAAAAAAACTTGGATATATACTATTGCAGCTAGGGCTATGCATAACTTTAAAATAATATGATACAACCCCCATTAAAAGACCTAGTAGAGCGACCGTCGTAAATACATATCCGACAAGTGTGGCAAATGCAGGTCCTTGTTCATCTCCTATTTTAAGTGAACTAAATACTACTTTAATAATTATTCCTACAAACGCCAGCAAAGCACATATATTGATTAAATAATAAGTTCCTTTATATTTATAACTTACGCTGTCTATTTGTGAAAATTTTGGCATTTGAATTGTTCCGCTCATTTTATTGTTTATTTGTATATTATATATAATACTATATATTATACTATATATTATACTATAGATTTTACTATAGAATATTTTATATGTTATTCATTTATTCGTAATATATTTTTATTCGTAATATATTTTTATTCGTAATATATTTTTATTCGTAATATATTTTTATTCGTAATATATTTTTATTCGTAATATAATATAAACATAAATACAAATACAAATATATTACTTAAATGAATGGTCTTCAAAATAGGAATGCATATACAGAACATCCTTTAATATCGAGAGAACAGACGTATGTACTTGAGCGAAAACTAGTGACAATACATTCAGAGGATAGAGATGTATGCAGTTGGCCTCATTCGTCTTATTTTGAAATAACATTACCTCAACAGTTGACAAATGTCCAGTCTATAAGACTGATAGAGTCAAATTTCCCATCTGTAAATAATGTCTTCACGAATTCGAACCAAAATACTAAACTTACATTTACTTTGACATCAGGTTCATATGTAGGAACATACACAATAATAATAGATGAAGGGTTTTATTCACCATTTCAGTTAGCAAATGAATTAACAAATAAGATGAATCAGGCTGTATCTATTTCGCCTCTTTATACAGAATTTGTCGTAATATACAATGAAGTAAACCAAAAAATATGGTTTGGAAATAATATAGACCCTTTTGAGTTAAATTTTGATGTAAAAGAATCATATTACGACACCTCGACGACAGCGAATCAGTATGAAAATTGTAGAGTATTACCCCCTAATGAGTTATCGAGTTGTATGAATACAAAATGGGGTCTTCCTTATTATATTGGATTTAATAGAGATAGTTATGTTTCGACGATTGCTGCAAATGGATTAAATTTTGAATATAAAAAATTAACCGAACCAGATTATAATTGGTTATCTCCTAATGGTTATTATGTTACTGCTCCAAATGTGGTAAGCGTATTCGGGGAAACGGTTTTTTATATGGACCTTTTTAATTATAACGATATGGACGAGTTAATGCCTTACCCTCGTAGAACAAATGCTACGAGCAATAATAGCTATGGAGGAAGAGTAGACGCCGCATTTGCAAAAATACCTATACTGGGTATTCCAGTATCTCAATATTTTGATTCTAGAAATAGTATGTTACAAAATATGTCGCAATTTTTTCCACCAATCGAGCGTGTATCTAAAGTAAAAATAAGGCTGCGATACCACGATGGAAGACTAGTTGATTTCAGTAATTGCGATTTTAACTTCACGCTGGAATTTGATTGCTACCGCGACGAAATGGCGCGTGACTTACGTCTTCGTATTCCGGCTCAATATAGAATGTAATATAAACGACAACGATAGGAATGGTATGTAATGGTATGTAATGGTATGTAGTAATGTGAATGGTCTATAATTATGTAATAATATTGTTATTATATAATTTATGTAGTGTAATTGAATAGTCACTTTTATTACATAAGTTAAGTTTCTGTTGCTGCCTCTGCCGCCGCTGGTGCCGCCGGTGCCACTGCTTCCGCGCCCGCTTTCTTATTCCTTCGCGTTCTTCTTTTTCTTTTTAGGGAAGTTGCGGATTTAGTCTTGCGTTTTTTTTTACCACCATCATAATTTTGAGGATACAAATTATTGTTTTGTGGTGCATAGGATGGCTGCTGTTGCATTTGATATTGCGACGGCTGCTGCAGCATTTGCGACGGTTGTCGTTGTCCTGTAAAATTACCAGGGACGACAGGTACTGTATTATTCATCGCGTTATTAGGACTGACCAAAGGTACAGTCTGAGATGTATCGGTTCCGAACGATGGTTGTTCCATAGATTGATTAGCCCGAACAGCAGGTGAGTTATCAGCAGCCTGCTGTATATCAGGAGCTGCATTTTCAACCAATGACTGAACTTCATTTTCCTGTGCATCATCTTTTATAGGTTCAGATTCGGTTTCAGGCTTAGGTTCAGATTCGTCTGTCACATTATTATTCGTTACTTCGGTTTTATTTTCTTTATTGTTATCGGCTTCCTTTTTATCATCAGCGGGAGGAAGTTTATTAATTTGGTCTTTTAAATCCTTTATTTTTTGAGCCGTTTTAGTAAGATTATCGGTAATTGTCAACATTTCTGCATATAATGCATCGATTTCTTCTTTTTTTCTGATTACATCTGTTTCATTTACCCTTTTGGTAATACCAAGCATATCTAAAAAACCCATATTATATATATAAATGTATAAAAATATTATTATTAATATTTTATAAATATTAATCATAGTCATAATATCGATTTACCGAACTGGATATAATTAAATTTTATATGTCGTTTTTATCCATTCTGTTATATCATTTAATGGTCCTGTTTTATAGTCACCCGAAAACCCCTTAAGCTTTAAAAATGTCGGATTCTTCATTACAGACGTTTTATAAAATATATAATCTCCATATTTACCATTTCGAATACTAATATCGTCATTAATTTTTCTAACAAGACCCTTAATTCCTAAAGAATTAGAACTTATTTCGACACGACTGTCATCATCGTCGCCACCTCCGCCTCCGCCTCCGCCAACCACAGCACACGATTCAATAATCCTAATTATATCATTATAAGTTATACTGCTTGGATTTTTACTTTTTGGGAATATACCCGACAATGATTTCTTCTGTTCACCCCACGTAAAATATAAACCGAATTTCCCTTTCTTTAATATTATCTCATCGCCGTTATATATCCCAAGCTTTATTCCACCCATATCGATACTCCCTCGTTCGTCTACAATATCATCTAAAGAATATTCTCCGCGTTTTAATCTTGCTAAATCTACATCCTTTTTTACACTTTTGAATTCGGTCACTTTTTTCCCGTCACTATCTTTGCCGATGTATTTAATTACCGGCCCCTTGCTACCTACAATATATGTATGATTTTCGTCTATTTTCACACTATCTTTTTGGATATTTTTATCCTTCAAACTGGTCGTAAGTTGATTCACTAGTTTAGAACAATATTCGCAAACAGCCGTATAATTTTTCTCACCCTTCGCAACTTTATCTAAATCGTCTTCCATCGTCTTTGTAAAATTATACTCAAATAATTCATTAAAATGTGTGCTTAAAAACTCTGTCACAATTGTGCCAAGCGGTTGTACAATGAGTTTATTTTTCTCTCCGCCAAAATCGCGCTCAGTTTGTATTTCTTGTAATTCGTCCGCTACAAGTTCAAAATCCGTGCATTTTAGTTTTCGCCCCTTTACGTCATCCTTCGATACATATCCGCGCTTTTGTATTTTTTCGATTAGCGATGAAAATGTGGATGGACGACCAATACCCTTCTCTTCCAATATCTTAATAAGACCAGCCTCTGTATAATGCGACTTCAAGTCTATCATTGTAGCGACCCCTTTTACTTTATTATACGGAATAACCGTATTCTTTTTAATGGTCTGCAAGTATTGGTAGTGCGGATTTTCTTTTTCATAACCATCAACAATCTTCCATCCCGGGAATTCGACGAGTTCAGTAGTGTATCTATACTCCTCTTTTTTAGGTGCGGTTACGGTAGCAGTAATCGAAACGCCGGTAGAAGCAGCCATACAACTTTCAACCGTATTTATCCAAATCATTTTATACAGATTTCTTTCACGTTGTGTAAATGTCTCGGGGATTGATATCGTCTCTATTTTTGTAGGGCGTATTGCTTCGTGTGCTTCTTGGGCTTTCACGGGGTCGGTTTTGGCTGCCGATTTTGACGTATGTGCATCGCCTCCACCACCGCCACCACCCAAACACAGTCGTTCAATACCAGGATTTATATATTTATCGCCCCATTTTTCACCTATAAATGCTTTCGATTTCCCTATAAATTCATCGCTATACATTTTTGAATCGGTGCGCATATATGTAATAAATGAACCCTCGTATAATTTCTGGCAAATCGACATTGTTTCTGCAGGCGAATAGTGCATTTCGCTACTCGCCTTTTGCTGTAATAAACTGGTACTAAATGGGGAAGGCGGCTGCTTGGTGGTTTTTTTCGGCGGCAAAACATTATATATATGGTCGTGATTCACACTTTCCTCCAGGAATTCTTCTACTACGCACGGAGTATCATATTGGCGCGTCAGTGTAAATGCAATATTTAATTTTGTAAAATATCCAGTAATATTGTACACCATTTTACCAGGAGCGGCGTCGATTTCCTTTTGATTGTCGTATACTATACGAAGAGCCGGGGACTGACATCGACCTGCAGATAAACTGTTTTTCGCATTTGAAGCAATATGGCTCCATAATTGAGGGGAAATATTATACCCAACTAATAAGTCAAGAATTTGGCGAGCAAATTGAGCATAGACTAAGTTCATATTTAATATACCAGGTTTACTTATAGCAGTGGCGATTGCAGGTTTTGTGATTTCGTGGAATACGATACGCGGTGTCGTGGCAACGGGTAGTTTAAACATATCGCAAATATGCCACCCGATTGCCTCACCTTCGCGATCATCGTCCGTGGCAATAATAACGCCACCAGTACATTCAGCCATTTCAGTGCGTATACGATTTATTTGTTTCATTTTCTCCGTCATTGATACAAAACTAAGTTTGAAATTGTTCTTAATGTCTATAGATTTTAATCCGTCTAATTCGCGGAAATGTCCATATGTTGCTATACAGCGATAACCAGGACCAAGATATAATTCGATTTTGGAACATTTTGCTGGGGATTCGACCAGGACTAATGTGGTTTGTTTTTTAGCGGACATTTGTGTATGGTTTTGCACAACGCGTTATGTTATATGGTATAGAATAGTGTGTTTATGTATTTATAAATATAATAATTATTATTTCAATTTTACACCTTTACACATTTACACATTTACACATTTACACATTTACACATTTACTACGTTTTATTTTATATATACAGATTCTGTTTATATAAATAATCAGACATATTTAAGCTGTCTTGCAGGTTTCATCACTAGTTGCTGGCGTCGACAAATTCTTTGATTTAAAATCAGACCAGGATATTTTCTTTACAGGTGGAGTTGCCACGTGTTTTTCTTTACCATTTTTACCATCGTGTGCCTTATTTATATGGTCTGCTTTCTTAAGTGCACTGTCAATATAAATACTTTTCAACAATTTGCCTACTTCGTATGAACCTGTATGCTGGTCTAGCTTACCATCTTCGATAAGTTTAAGAATATGAATCAATTGAAATAAAACATTTAAGTCGACTTCGTCCTTCTTGACCTTATTAAAAATGTCCATATAGTTATTAAATAGGAATGGACATCGTGATATACAAATGCTGTCAAATTGTGACGGATTGCTTTTAGACAATCTTTGATAATCGCGCTTAATCTTGAGAAGCGTCATAATGTCGTCCGAGAGAGGTTTACTGTGTTTTAATTCCCGTATAGAATTTGTATTATCGGCAACATCATTTGCGCGGATTAATTTATCCAATTGTAGGCGTTCTTGGGGATTCATCTAATGTTTAACGACTAATATAGTTATATATTGTAAATAGTTTTTAAATATTTACGAATATACATATAAAATATAAATCATAAAATATAAATCATAAAATATAAATCATAAAATATAAATCATAAATATAAATTTATTTTGTTATATATATAATAACCAATAACCAATAACCAATAACCAAATGGCTAATTCTTCTTCATCGAAATATGTCAAAAGACGTAGACACAGACACAAACACAGACATACAAAGTCTAGAAGACACGCTAAAAAATATACGATAAGAAAGGTAATGCACGGTTGTAGTTCAAAACAGATTGGTGGCACAGTAGTACCTATGCCGTATAATGCTGCTAGTTTAGGTGCAAAAGAATTCATAACACAAGCAGCTGGAGCGCAACAACAAGTGGCGAATTTTTTGAAAGTACAAGGTACTAACCCTCCTGCCGAATATAAACTACAAACTCAAATAGCGTATTCTAGTCCACAAAAAGGAGGATATAAATCGAAACATAGAAGACGTCACTATAAAAAGAGCATTGGTCGTAAGGGGAGAAGCCGGCGTTTTAGAGGGAGCCGCAAGTAAACAAGTGTGAATTATCATACCACAATATACTGTATTATACCACAATGATGAAATTAAGTATAAATATACAAAGCCAAAATAATAATAATAATAATGTAAAATAATATATTATTATTATATTTTAAGATGAGAACCGTAGATTTATTAAATTCAATATTCATAATAATAGTTTTTATTGTATTGTATGTAGCTAATATTTTAGCAATAGGTAAAAAGAATATTGAGAATAATTGGGCTGTATATAGATGCAGTCCTATGGTAATGCCATTTGCTAGTATCTTTGGACACGATACTATGCAAAATTTTGCTTACTGTATTCAAAATATGCAGACCAACTTTATGGCACCTATGTTGGCACCATCGAATTATTCCAATGTGCTTGCTATCTCAGGTATATCGGCCGCAGCAACAAGTCACAAGAATTCATTGGGATTGCTTGGCAATGTTCGCGGGTTCCTTGAAAATAACTTCGGATCATTATTTAACGTATTTGGTAATATTTCAGTACTTATGACCCTTCTCGTTGAAAGAATGAGGGATATGATGAGTAAATTGGTTGGAACATTTTATACATTAGGATATATGATGGTAGGAACCGCAGACACAGCACAGTCCACTTGGAATGCATTGCCTGGTGATTTATTGAGATCTCTTATGTAAAGTAGCTAAGTGGAAATAGACGTTCATCAATTATCAAGTATTGTAAATCGTACAATTGTAATATTTTGTAGTAAATAATACTAGGTTATATATAGGAATACTAATTTGTCTATTAAGTATATATATATACACATATATGTCATCGTCAATTATCGATAATGTAAATAAAATATATCAACAAAGCACGTATTTAGAAAAATATGGTGGTTCAGTAGTATTTAGCGTTTTTGCCGTATTGGGTGTTGCTATCTATTTCGTATACCTACACATTAAGAATAATTCGGGACTAATCAAAAAAGATTGGAGTACATACCGATGTCATCCACTATATATACCATTTGCAGGATTGATTATGAATCCTAAAAATATGAGTAAGTTAGACTATGCTACTGAAAATTTTTCGGACTGTTTCCAGGTTTTATTAAAGGATATTATGGAAGTTATTTTAGTTCCATTAGAAGCGGCTTCAGTATTAATAAGCGCAAGTGTTTCTATTATGTCAGGGATTATGAATTCTTTTGCAAATGCTATTGCGAATTTAAGAGATGAACTATTAGATAATACTGTTGCAACGGCTCAAAAACAGACCGAAATAACTACTTTAATTACGCTATTTATAGTTAAAATTAAAAGCGCACTTGCTAAAGGTCAGGGAATACTCATTACGATAGTATATATATTTTTGTCAGTTTATGAAATTATTTCTTCAGCGTTTTATGTTTTGTTAGTTGGAAGTTCTATAGTTTTAGCAATAATGTTTGTGCTTTTACTAATAGTATGGGGTGTGTATATTTATTTTTTTCTAATACCCTTTTTAGGAGTATTAATCGCTAGTGCTTATTTATGGGTGCCTGTTGGATTAACAGTAATATATGTGTCGATTATGATAATGGTTTTAGTGGTTGTTGTATTTACCGCGCAAGTAATCACGAAGACAAATTAAACACTATATAAAATTAAACCTAATATATTATTAATTATTTATTTAGGAATTAATTTAAAATAAATAATTATTTTTATCTAAGAATTATGTATAAGAAATATTGAAAATATGTTAAAAAATAATACTTCACTTATTATTGTTTGTGTTTTTATTGGTATCCTTATTTGTCATTTTACGATGTGTGGTTGTAAATCTAATTATAGCTTAATTGAAGGTATGACTGGTGATGCACCTCCTGCTGCACCTGCTGCTGCTGCTGCACCTGTAAAGCCACCTATGCCAGCACCAAAAAAGGTTGTTACTCAGCCTAATCCGTTAGCAGATTCTATTAATACAGCAAAAAGTATGACAGGTTCTACTGCTCCTGTTCTTGCTGATCCTGCTGCTCCTGCTTCCTCTAATACTACAGCCGTCGGTGCGAAATCAAAGGGTCCGGCGGCCGCCGGTGCGAAATCTGTTACTACTTCAGCAGCCGCCCCTACCCCAGCTGCAGCAGCCGCCACTGTAAAAGAAACATTTCAGCAACAAGGTCGTCCTCTAGAATATGGATCGCTTCACGAGTCAAAAAGTGACGATTTGAATTTCAGTAAATGGGTAAAAGATGCTATGCGTTATGCCAAAGGAATGGGTAACGAAAACAGGTTAGATAGTTATCAGTACAACACCGGTCCCAAGATTCCTCTTCCCGAGGGGGAAATGTTTTTCTTTAAGGATACTAAATTTTCTCCTAACTGCTGCCCATCAACATATTCAAGTAGCTTGGGATGCGCGTGCTTGTCTAAAAAACAGTTTAACTATTTGATGACACGCGGCGGTAATAATAATATCCCCGCTGGATGCAAAAACTCCGGATGCAACGCATCATATTATAACGAGTATTAAGTATTGATTTTATGCATTGTTCGGTTGTTGATGTATGTAGATATGTTATGTTATATTCATAAAAAATATAACATATCAATTCAGTTCAGTTCAGTTCAGTTCAGTTCAGTCCAGTAATAAATTTAGCAATAAGATTCTACCATTATTACAAGTACATATTCAGAGCACTTTTGCTTAGACCATTATCATCTTTCTTAATCAGATTATTAGTAATATCGGTCGTAACTGTAAATGGGAATTCAACAGTAAGCGTGTTTTCTTTTTCAAATAGAGTAGTCCCGGGTTTTACAAGGCGATACAAATTCAATTTCTTGTAAATGATTTCAATACAGCGCTTCAAATTCCGAACACCATCCTCCTTTTCAGTATACGTATCAATAATGTAATTCAAAGTTGAATCAGGAATAATAATATCTCCTTCCTTAAAGTTCACCTCGTAGCGAATCTTTGGAATCAAATATTGTTTTGCTATTACAATCTTATCCTTTACTTGATATCCAGTCGTCTTAATTTTATACATTCTATCAAGCAAAATCGGATTCACCTTATACGGGTCGTTGTAGCTAAAGATGAATAGACACTTGCTAAGGTCGAAATCAATCTCGGCGAAATACTTGTCGTGGAATTGCGAGTTCTGACTCGTATCCGTCAAATGTGT